>JACCEB010186558.1_pt1 | contig 47490 bp, 43 predicted proteins | sample 7454761 | NCBI WGS metagenome assembly JACCEB01 (sample SAMN15323454, study PRJNA562643) | freshwater metagenome | isolation source: river surface water | place: USA:Blue River Watershed | collected 2017-08-18
ATTGTTATTTTTAATAAATTAAAATTAACAACGTCAATTAATGCCTTCGATTTCTTAAAGAAATCTTTGGCATTGACTTTATTGCACGTTGTTGAGTTCTCAAGGTACGACTGCGCACTGGTTGCAAAATTGCTTTTGCGTGCAGGGCAACCCATTAGAAAAGTTTCTAGGCATGCCTACAAACCTTAAAAATCGGGGTTTTCCACACCCGGCCTTCTTCTGAAGTCCGTCTCGTATGGGGAGGTGAAATATAGCCCCCGTGGCGAAGGGGGGTCAAATCGACTCTTGGGGCTAAAAACAGTGTTTTTAGCCAACCACCTCAACGGCGGCAAGATCTCGTTTACCTTTGCGAAGGAGTAGGTACTTTCCATGCAAAAGGTCATTTTTTGATGGGGTGAAATCCTCACTTTCCACCTTTTTGTTGTTCATATACCCCCCTCCCTCTTTAATGATGCGCCGAGCAGCAGATTTAGATTCCACCACGCCAGTGGCAGCTAGCAGATCTACCCAGGTAGGGAAGGGTGAACCCTTTTTTATGGAGGTTTTTGGCAGCTGGGATAGGGCCGAATCTAAGGTTTTCAGATCTAAATCAGCAATCTCTGCCTGTCCAAAGAGAGCCTTTGCTGCCTGCTCAACTGATTCAGCCATTTTTTCGCCGTGAATCATCCGTGTCATCTCACGAGCCAGTTCACGAGCAGCCTCTCTTGCGCCTGGATTTACCCTCACAGTTTCAATTAGGCGCTCAATCTCAAATCTGTCCTTCATAGAGAAAACCTTTAATAACTTCGGCAAATCTGCATCCTCGCTATTTAACCAAAACTGAAAAAATTCATAAGCACTTGTTAGATTCTCATCCAACCAAATCGCACCAGAGGCTGTTTTCCCAAATTTAGAGCCATCTGATTTGGCAAGTAGGGGCACAGTCAGAGCATGGGCACTGCCACCTTCAACTTTACGGATTAGATCTAAGCCGGCAACAATATTCCCCCATTGATCAGAGCCACCAATTTGGAGCTTACATTGATCGCGTCGATAAAGTTCTAGATAATCAAATGCTTGTAGTACCTGGTAGGAAAATTCGGTATAGGAGATACCTGAACTTGCAAGCCTGGTTGCAACTGAATCTTTAGCTAACATTTGATTTACTGAAAAGTGCTTGCCGATATCTCGCAGTAATCCAAGAGCGGAAACTGGCTTAGTCCAATCTAAATTGTTAACTAACTTAGCACTGGCATCTTTGTCCTTAAAATCTAGTATCTTCTCAACCTGCTTGCGTATCTTATGAACCCAATCTGCGACAATCTCCTCTTCATTTAAAGTGCGCTCATCATTTTTTCCGCTGGGATCTCCCACAAGTCCAGTTGCGCCCCCAACTAATGCGATTGGTCGGTGTCCGGCTAACTGAAATCTTCTTAATACTAGGAAAACCACAAGATTTCCTAGATGCATACTTGGTGCGGTTGGATCCACCCCAAGATAAACGGAAATTGGCTTACTTAAGGCACTCTCTAACTCTTTGCGGTCAGTTGATTGGGCAATTAAGCCACGCCACTCTAAATCTGCAAGCAATGCGTTACTCATGGGTTGATCATGCCTGAAAATTGCTTACGTAGGTCGGCAATTTCCTTATCAACTTCAAGGATGTCTTGATTTAATTTGTCTATTGTCGCCAAAACTGATGATTTGGATGTACCCATTGCAGAGGTACGACTGGCAACGGCACCTGCGACAGTTAAAAATTTCCTCACCTCAGGGGTCAATTGGGGGTGAATATCCTTTAATTGCTGATCGCTCATCTGCTCTAATTCAATATTGTTCTGTTCGCAAAATTTTACACACTTACCTGCCACCTCATGTGCAGATGAAAAAGGCACCCCAGCTTTACTTAAGAAATCTGCAATTTCAGTGGCTAGTGAAAAACCAGCGGCTGCTCCGCTTGAAATATTTTGCTGATTAAACTTTGCAGTTTCAACCATGCCAGTAATTGCCGGCAGTAAAACTAAAAGCTGATCTACAGAATCAAAAATGGGTTCTTTATCCTCTTGCAGATCGCGGTTGTAAGCGAAAGGCATTGCCTTCAAGACCACCAACAAAGCAGTCAAATTACCAATAAATCGACCAGACTTACCTCTGGCTAGCTCTGCAACATCGGCATTCTTTTTTTGCGGCATTATGGAAGAACCAGTCGCGTAAGCATCATCAATCTCGACCCAGCCAAACTCCGATGAACTCCACAATACAAACTCCTCACCTATCTTTGATAAGTGAACTCCGATCATCGCCATGATGAATAATGCCTCTGCAGCGAAATCCCGATCACTTACCGCATCAATACTATTTTCCATCACGCCAATAAATCCAAGTTTGGATGCAGTACCTTCTGGTTCAGGTTGAATTGATGATCCAGATAAAGCGCCAGCACCAAATGGTGAGAAATTGTTACGCATAGTCCAGTCAAAGATTCGATCAATATCCCGAAGTAGGGCGTGAGAGTGCTTGCTCAGTTCCTGACCAAAAGTAACTGGTTGAGCATGCTGCGTGTGAGTAAATCCCGGCGCTATTACATCTATTTGGCTCATCGCCTGAGAATTAAAACTTTTTATCAACAACGAGAGGTGACTTGCAATCTCAAGTAAATGATCGATTAGGTAAAGTTTGAAATCCGTAATAACTAGATCATTTCGCGATCTACCAGCTCGAATTGCCCCACCGATCTGTCCGCACTTTTCCACCAAGCCACGCTCGATCGCCGTGTGAACATCCTCATCCACACTGTTATAGGAGAACTTGCCGCTACCAATTTCTGAGGCGAGATCTAACAGCCCTTTTTTTAATACCGTTGCATCATCCTTTGATACCAATCCCTGCTTAACCAAATTAGCAAGATGGGCTAGGTTCACTTCAATCTCATAGGGTGCCAATCGCCAATCAAAGTGCACACTACGGGAGAGTTCTATCATTGAGTTTGCTGGTGAACTGTTAAATCTTCCGCCCCAAAGCACCATTTATCGCTCTCCTAGAAATTTAGTAATCTGTTTAGCAAGGGATGCTCCCCCTGAGGCAGATTTTGAAACAACCAAAACAGTGTCATCTCCAGCGATCGTACCGATAGCTGCAGTTAATTTCCCACTTTTCATAGCTCTATCCAAATTTCCTGCTAGCAGTTGAGCAGCACCCGGTGGTGTTTTCAGCACAGCTAAGTTTCCACTTGCCTCAATCGATGCAATCAAATCGGATATCCCAGCCCCTCTTGGAGTTTGTGGTGCCGAAACAAACTGATAGCGGAAAACTCCGGAATTATCTTTACCTCGCACCGCACCTAACTCTTCTAGGTCTCTACTAGCCGTTGCTTGTGTCACTACATACCCAAGTTTTCCAAGCTCCCGTACTAGATCACTTTGGGAGTGAATTAATGCGTCATCGACTAATTTTATTACTAGAGATCGTCTAGCCGTGGCGTTTTGTAAATTTGCTCTTGCCATCAAGCACTCACCAATGTTCCACCTTGATTATCCAACGCATCTAGAACTGATGATAAATCAGTTCCATTTGTGATTCGCACAGAAAAAGCGCCAGAATCAATAGCAGAGATGGCGGCTTTGACTTTAGGAATCATGCCATCGGCAAAACTAGGCGCGATATCTCTCAACTCATCAATTGAGATTTCAGAGATTAGCGAGGCCTTATCTGGCCAGGCTCGGTAAATACCATCTACATCAGTTAAAAAGATTACTGAATCCGCTCTGAGCGCTCCCCCAATTGCTGCCGCTACTAAATCGGCATTGATATTAAATCCCACGCCATAACTATCTGCAGCTATCGGAGATATGACCGGTAAAAATCCCTCGGTGATTAAGGTTTCCAAAATCATGGGATTTACCTCATCAACTTCGCCAACAAATCCAATATCTACTGACTTGCCATCAACTATCGGCATAAATTTGCGAGCTCTAATCAATCCTCCGTCAGAGGCGGATAAACCAACTGCATTTACCTCACTGCCGATCAGATAGTTCACGATGGACCTTAGAACCTCACCGCTGAGCACGGATTGCACGACATTAAAGACCTTCTCATCGGTGACTCGATAACCAGCAACTTTCTTCTTACCTAAATCTAAACCTTTTTCAACTAAAGCCCTTTCAATTTGCGGTCCGCCACCATGAACCAAAACTATCTGCTCACCATCCAAAAAAGCATCGGCGATCGCCTCTAATACTGGGTCAGAGGAGTTGGCGTTAGGCAAGGCGTTACCACCATATTTGATAACTATCATCGGACACCGGATGAGATAAGACCAGCATCCTCAGAAAGATTAAACATCAGATTTGCATTTTGAATTGCTTGTCCAGCAGCACCTTTCCCTAAGTTATCTATCGCTGTTGAAATGATGATGCGATTTACATGTGGGTCTAAAGTTACCTGCATTAAAACATTGTTACTTCCTAAAACTGCGCTGGTCATAGGCATTTGACCATCAGGCAGCAATTTAACAAAACGGCTCTTTGCATAATAATCTTCATAGATATTTCGTAGATGTGTAGGGGTGATTGAATTGCTGAACTTAGCTGTTACAGTAGCCAGAATTCCCCTAGGCATAGGGGCTAATATTGGCGTGAAGGATATTTTAACCTCACTTTTTGAGACCGAGCTAAGCATCTGCTCAATCTCAGGAGTATGTTGATGGATGCCACCAAATTTGTAGGAGGTAAGGTTGTTCATAACTTCACTACCAATCAAATTTATTTTGGCAGCTCTACCTGCCCCGGTAGTACCAGAGGCAGCTACCGCAACAATATCTTCGCAATTAATCTGATCTAAAACTGGTGCTATCGATAGGGAAATTGCTGTTGCATAACATCCTGGGTTAGCGACACGTGTGGATTGTCTTATCAGATCATGGTTAACTAATTCTGGTAAACCATAAGTCCAACTACCTGCGTACTCTCCCCCATAATATTTTTTCCATTGCTCCTTATCGGTCAACCGAAAATCTGCCCCTAAATCTACGATTCTCACATTCTGATTTAAGGTCGATATCAGGTTGGATGATTCACCATGAGGCAGGGCAGTGAAGATCAGTTCGCACTTATTTAAATCCTCAGCATTTAATGATGAGAACTTTTGACCTGCAAATTCAACCAATTGTGGGTGTAACGCAGTTATTTCTTCGCCAGCATTTGAGTGTGCTGAAATGAACCCAACTTTAAATTTTGGGTGATTTGATAGCAATCGCAACAACTCACCGCCAGCATAACCGCTGGCTCCCACTACCCCGATTCTCATCGTCTAAGGGTAATGCCATTAAGTATATTTATGCAAATTTGAGCATATTTATTCATTACCGCGAAGAACTGCGCCTACCAACTTGGCCGCCTGATTAACTGCTTCATCTCGATACGAGGCAACCTCCTCGGAGGTTAGCGTGCGATTGCCTGCTCTGAAAGTTAGTGTGAATGCCAGTGAAACTTTGTTGCTTGCAATTTGGTCATAGCGGTCAAATAAAACTATGGACTCTAACAGAGGTCCAGCACCTGACTTGAGCGCAGCGGTCAATTTAGCCGCTGATACATCTTGATCAACCACTAGTGCCACATCCTGCACAGTTGCTGGAAAACTCCATATTGAAGGAGCTTTTGTTACGTCAGCTTCCGGTAATTCGCTCAGAATCACGGCAAAGGCACAACTTCGCTCAGGTAGGTTTAGCGCATTAATTACTCGTGGATGTAATTCACCGGCATGGGCAACTGGCTTACCATTCACACGCAGCTCAGCACATCGTCCTGGATGCCAGGGAGCAAGATCGCTGGCAAATACTTCATAACTATTACCAGTAGATTCGATGATCTCCTGAGCTTTTGCAATGGCATCGCTCCAGAGAAATCTGCTACCGGCACCTTGCCAGTCACTTACCAATAACTCACCAGTGACAACTGAGCCGACAAACAACATCTGTTTTGGAACACCTTCGTAAATATCATTAATTGTTTTATCACTAGGTCGCTTACTTGTTGCTGGATTTACAGCTTTACCAAGTGCCTTGGTATTTCTAAAAACTGTTCCGATCTCAAAAATCGCTAAATTTTTTGATCCTCTTCCGATATTGCGTACGACTGTGGTGAGTAACCCAGGCAGAAGATGGGTTCGTAGCAGTGGAAATTCTTCTGACATCGGATTGGCGATTTTGAATGATTTAGCACGATCTCCAGTAAATCCAAGAAGATCAACCATTGCCTGATTGGTAAAAGGATAGTTGATAACCTCAGTGAAGCCCTGATTGGCAAGTAAAGTGGCGACAGCCCGTTTTCGAATCTGCAGATAGTTTAAAGCCGTTCCAGATTTTCCGGTTGGGAGTGTGGCAGGTATTAAGTCATACCCGTTTAATCGTGCTATCTCTTCTGCAAAATCGGCGAAATTAATGAGATCTGGTCTCCAAGTAGGAACCTCCACACTTAGTAAGTCACCGCTGCCAGTTACCTTGCATCCAATCAATGTCAATGCATTCTTAGCTTGCTTAATCGAGTATGGATAACCAAGATATTCCGAGATTGTTGATAGTGATATTTTTACCCTGCGATTCTTAATTGGAGCTCCGGCAATGGAAGTTCCCACATATTTCGCATCTGCTAAATCAATAAGGAGCTGTGTTGCTCTGGCTGAGGCGACTTCAGCCATCGCGGGGTCTGTGTTACGTTCAATTCGTCGAGATGCCTCGCTAGATAGATTATGTGATCTTGAGTTGCGAGCAATAGTTAATGGATCAAAATGAGCAGCCTCTAAAGCAATTTTTGTTGTTGAGCTAGAAACTTCTGAAGTTAATCCACCCATAGTGCCAGCCAAAGCCAATGGTGTTTTGGCATCAGCAATCAAAAGATTATCAGCACTTAACTTACGATCCACTTTATCCAATGTAGTTAATTTATTAAATTTTCCGGCACGCACTACACGTAACCCTCCAATTATGTACTGGGCATCAAAAGCATGCAGTGGCTGTCCTAACTCCAACATCACATAATTTGTCACATCAACTGCTAATGAGATTGATCTCATGCCACACTTCTCAATCCTTCTTTGCATCCAAAGTGGAGTTCTTTTTTTAGTATTAACGTGATCTAGGGTTCTTATATATATTTGATCAGCACCAGTTTTGTCCTCAATTTTTACGGAGACCGCTCTTGGGCTCGAAGATCTTGGCAATTTTTTGACCAACTTGGAATCAGCGGGATCAACAAACTTTACTTGCAATGAACCAGCTAACTCTCTAGCCAAACCCCGAACCGACATCGCATATCCACGATCGGGATTTACGGAGATATCAAATATCACATCTTTGATATCCAGAAGAGAAATAGCGTCCTGACCAATCTTTCCCTCTTGCAAAACAATGATTCCCGCATGCTCCTCATTAATTCCAATTTCCTTTGCTGAGCAAATCATCCCGTCACTGATTTTGCCGTAAGTTTCGCGGGCTGAAATTTTGAAATCCCCAGGCAGAACTGCTCCAGGTAGGGCTACTACAACTAAATCATTGACTTTAAAATTTCGAGCACCACAAATTACATATCTAGTTTTCTTCTCACCAAGATCCAAACCAACATATCGAATTGGTTTCTTATGGCCAGTTAACTCCTCAATCGACAAAACTTTTCCTACCTTGATAGGGCCAGTTAAATTTTTGCCCTGTTCTTCATAGCTTTCAACCTCAAATCCCACCTTTACAAAAGCTTGTGAAATTTGTTCGGCCGTCAATTTTGCTGGGATGGATACGAACTCCCTTAGCCAACTTAGCGGGATCTTCATTTCATTCCTACGCCAAAGCTTTGAGAGAAGCGAACATCACCCTCAACAATGTCATGCATATCAGTAATTCCATGCTTAACCATTAATGTTCTCTCTAGGCCCATACCAAATGCAAAACCTGAATATTTTTTAGTATCAACCCCACAAGCGTTTAGAACTTTATGATTAACCATCCCGCAACCACCCCATTCAATCCATCTACCATTAAAAAAAACATCCACTTCAGCGGAGGGTTCAGTGAATGGGAAAAAGGAGGGACGTAATCTTGTCTTGACAGTATTTCCAAATATTGATTTAGCAAAAAAATCTAGCGTGCCCTTTAAATCACCCATAGTTATATTCTCATCAACTACCAAACCCTCCACCTGATGAAATACAGGCGTATGTGTGGCATCCAATTCATCGGCACGATATGTCTTACCAGGACATATGACATAGATCGGTGGCTTCTCATCGAGCATGGTTCTGATTTGAACTGGCGATGTGTGGGTACGTAGCACTAATTTCGACTCAAGTGGTTCAACGAAAAAGGTATCTTGCATTGTTCTAGCTGGATGATCGGCTGGAATATTAAGTGCATCAAAATTCAACCATTCAGCCTCAAGCTCAGGTCCTTCGGCTACCTTATAACCCAAACCAATAAATAAATCATTTATTTGATTAGTTAAAATTGTCAAAGGATGTAAACCGCCCTTAAGTGTTCTTCTTCCGGGCAATGTGACATCTACCTTCTCTGTCAGCAATACCTGCTCATCTCTTGCAGCAGACAAACTTGAATTCTTTCGATCAAATGCCTGATTGACCTCAGCACGTGCTGCTCCCAATAATTTGCCGAATTCAGCTCGAAGCGCTTTATCAACTGTCGCTAACGCTTGATTGGCCTTGGCTAATGGTGACTTATCACCGACAAAGGAAATTTTAACTTGCCTTAACGCCTCTAAATCGGTGGCGCTATCAATCGCTCGAAGTGCGTTTGCAAGATCCTCGGCTATTTTGTTTTGATCCAGCGACATAATGCGCTCAGTCTATAAGGACAAACCCACAGAATGCAGGACAATTGCCGCTGCACTTGCCACATTTAGCGATTCGGCAAATCCCTTCATCGGAATAGCCACAGTTGCAACATGAGCCGGAAGTTCGGGTAAACCCCGAGATTCATTACCGAATATCCAGGCCGAAGGATTTTTTGTTGCATTCGCTACAAATTTTGAATCAAAGAGCTCCGTTCCATCTCCAGTTAAAGCGAAAAGAGATACATTGTTTTCAACAGATCCCGCTATGAAATTCTCGATCTCAACATCACTAACAACCGGTATATGCCAAAGTGATCCAACAGTGGCGCGAACTGTTTTTGGATTGAAAACATCCACACTTTCTGTTGAAAATACAACCGCATCAAATCCTGCAGCATCAGCACTGCGAATAACAGTTCCAGCATTTCCTGGATCTTGAATCTGCCAAAAAAAAGCGATTTTGCTTGGTTTGGATTTCCAAAGATCTTCTAATTTCAAGGTTTTGGTAGAACAGAGTGCAATGACTCCTTGAGGTGATTCCGAATCTGCCATCGCATTCATAACTTGGTCTGACACCAAAATTAATTCGAATTTATCTAGGTTATCAATAGTTGCCTTAAGTTTTATCAATCCTGTTTGAGTTACATAGATTTTCTTAACTGCTAGGCCTTCGACAATCTTTGGCTGCAGCGCCTCACGAACCGCCTGTATTCCTTCCGCAATAAATGCATTCTCCAACTCACGATTCTTCTTACCTCTAGAGCCAAGAAGAGCCTTAACTCGCTCCACATGCGGCGAATTAAGGCTCTTAATCTCTTCCATCTCTATTTAATGAATTAGAGATTGATTAGGCAGTTACAACATTCTTGCGAGCAATCTCTACTAACTTAGAGAACGCCGCAGGATCATTAGTTGCAAGCTCTGATAAAACTCGGCGATCTACTTCAATGCCAGCTGTCTTTAAGCCTTGGATCAAACGGTTATAAGTCATTCCGTTTGCACGGGCGGCTGCATTGATTCGTTGAATCCAAAGACGACGGAAATCACCCTTTTTATCTTTTCGATCATTAAATGCATAGACAAGAGAGTGAGTTACCTGCTCCTTCGCCTTAGAAAAAAGACGAGAACGCTGACCACGGTATCCAGCAGCACGCTCTAAAGTTGTTCGACGTTTTTTCGCCGCATGTACACCACGTTTTACTCTAGCCATTTATCTCCCCTTTACTTCATACCTAGCATTCGCTTAGCAGCAAATGCATTAGGTGCTTTAGCAGTTACATCACCAGTAAGGCGACGAGTTAATCTTGAGGATTTACGTTCAAGCAGGTGGCGTTTACCAGCACGCTCATGCATGATCTTTCCGGAACCAGTGACACGAAAACGCTTCTTAGCGCCACTGTGTGTTTTCATCTTTGGCATTTCTTACCTCCTGTTGAATTACTAATAAATCTATTTTGGTACAGCTTGCGCCTTTGGTGCTGCCTTCTTTGCAGAACCAGGCTTTTTGGCCGGACCTAATACCATTGTCATATTGCGCCCTTCTTGCTTTGGTGCAAACTCAACAAGTGATACCTCAGCAAGCTCTTCAGCTAGCTTTTGCAACAACCGATAACCCATTTCTGGCCGAGATTGCTCTCGACCACGGAACTGAATCGTTACCTTCACCTTGTCTCCACCTAACAAAAATCGCTCAATATGATTACGTTTAGTTTCATAATCATGTGGTTCGATATTTGGTCGAAGTCGCATTTCTTTCACAACAATGTGTGTTTGATTTTGACGTGCTTCCCGTGCTTTTTGTGCAATTTCGTACTTATACTTTCCGAAATCCATTATTTTGCAGACCGGAGGATTTGCATCTGGTGATATCTCCACAAGATCTAAACCGATCTCTTCGGATAACTTAAGCGCTTTGTCTATTGCAGTTACGCCAAGCTGTTCACCGTCATAGCCAATCAACCGAACTTCAGGAACGCGAATTCGATCATTGATACGTGGTTCTGTGCTGATAACTTCTCCTTGCCGTTTCGCTAGATCATTAAGTTATTACACAAGCGAAAACAGCCGCGCTTCTAAAGAAGCAACCAGTTCACCGGAGCGAAGTAGGTGGGAGCGTATGCGTCCACTTGATCGGCAAAGCATACCCAAGAGGTGAGCAGATGCTAAAACTGAGCGTGGAGCTGCCTCAAAACACGGAAATTATTCGAAAACTCACAGGGATCTACCAGAATTTCCCAGAGACAGTTCTATTCTTTTTATTTAGTTCCTATCCCCTTAGGGCCTGATAGCGCCCCCTCCAGAATTGAAGAGGGCATAACAGTTAAGGAGTATCAATGCTTAGTTGGAAACTTCATGGAAATGGTAAACAAATACAACCTGGTGAGGTTGTATCGACAGATGAACGTCTCTCATGGCCTAGAACCTTCGGCATGGGAATTCAGCACATTGCTGCAATGTTCGGTGCTACCTTCCTAGTACCAATCATTACTGGGTTTTCCCCAACAACCACACTGTTTTTCTCCGGTATCGGAACTTTGTTATTCATAATCATCACACAAAATAAATTGCCGAGCTACCTGGGATCTTCTTTTGCTTTCCTAGCTCCGGTTGCTGCAGCCAAAACATCAGGTGGAATTCCTGCTGCACTTGGTGGAATTGTTGCTGCTGGTGTACTGCTAGCTGTCGTTGGTTTTATAGCTAAAGCAGCTGGAACTGGTTGGATCGATAGTTTGCTGCCTCCGGTAGTTACAGGAACAATTGTTATGGTGATCGGATTAAATCTCGCCGGTGCAGCCAAAAATGATTTCATGATGGGGCAACGACTTGGTTTGATTACCCTGCTCTCCATAGGATTGATTTCTGCCTTCTTCCGCGGCTTCTTGGGACGAATTAGCATCTTTGCTGGTTTAGTTATCGGTTATGCGGTAGCGGCACTCATGGGTGATGTTGATTTCTCAGGCGTAAAAGCTGCTAAGTGGGTTGCGATGCCATCATTTACCTCTCCAACCTTTGATAGCAGTGCAATGCTTCTTTTCCTTCCAGTTGTATTGGTACTAATCGCTGAGAATGTTGGACATGTTAAGGCAGTAGCAGCAATGACTGGTAAAAACCTTGATGATCAGGTTGGAAACGCATTGATCGCAGATGGCGCTGCAACAACACTGGCTGGCTTAGGTGGTGGTTCTGGAACTACTACTTACGCAGAAAACATTGGTGTAATGGCTGCAAGTCGAGTTTACTCAACGCTGGCGTATATATTCGCAGGAGTTGGTGCAATCTTGCTTGCCCTATCTCCTAAGTTTGGTGCTGTGCTTTCAGCGACTCCGGCTGGAGTAAAAGGTGGAGTTACTGTTGCATTATTTGGAATGATTGGTGTCCTTGGTGCAAGAATTTGGATTGACGGACGAGTTAATTTTGCAAATCCAATCAATCTATACATTGCTGCATCTTCCTTGATTATTGGTATTGCGGATATGTCTTGGACTCGTGGAGATTACACATTTAGTGGAATCATCAACTCCACTGTTTTGGCCGTATTTGGATATCAAATTCTTAATCGGATCGCTAAAGCTCGAGGAACAAGCAACTAAAAGCCCAATTGAATGAGGTGGCTCACACATAGTGAGTCACCTCATTTTTTTCTATCTCGCAATATCACTCAATACCATCTAATATCTTCGTATGAGAAAGCCCAAAGCGATCACCCAATCAATAACAACAGCGCAGTCCGGGCTAACTATTGATCAAGCTGCAAGGCAGCGTCGATATTTCATCTCGATGATGATCCGAACAGTATGTTTTATTCTCACTGTTGTACTTCCTAGTCCATATCGATGGATAGCACTATTTGGAGCTGTCACCTTGCCTTATATTGCGGTCATCGCTGCTAATGCTGGCAGAGAGACAATAAAAAAAGATGCGATCTTTACACCAAAGCAAAAAAGATTAAATTAGATCTGCCTGTAAATTCTGCCGCTCAAATAATTCGAAATACAATCCTTTTTTGGCTACTAACTCATCATGAGTTCCACGTTCGACAATCTCTCCTTGTTCTAAAACAAGAATTTGATCGGCTTGAATAATTGTTGAAAGACGGTGTGCTATCACAATACTAGTTCTACCTACTAACGCTTCCTTTAACGCCAACTGAACTAGTGCTTCATTCTCGGAATCAAGATGTGCCGTTGCTTCATCAAGAATAACCAAGCTCGGTTGCTTGAGAAGTAATCTAGCAATTGCAAGACGCTGTTTTTCACCACCTGATAGCCGATGGCCACGCTCTCCTACCACCGTGTCTAAGCCATTTGGCAAAGTTTCAATAAAGCTCCAAATGCGAGCCGCAGTGCATGCTTCTTTAATCTCTTCATTACTTGCGTCATTTTTTGCGTATAAAAGATTGTTTCTGATTGTGTCATGAAACATATGAGAGTCTTGAGTGACTACACCGATTACATCGCGCAAAGATCTAATTGTGCTATTTCTAATATCTTCATTGTTAATCAAAATACGGCCAGATGTGACATCGTAAAGTCTTGGGATCAAAGCACTTATAGTGCTCTTACCAGCACCAGACGGGCCAACGATTCCAGTGAGGGTGCCTGGTTTTACCGTAAAGGAAATGTTCTTCAAAGTTTGTCCAGTTACAGCGATCTCTGGCTTAGCTGTAATCTCAAGAGATGCTAATGAAATCTCTTCAGCGCTTGGGTAGATGAAACTAACATTCTCAAAAGTTAACTCTGGTCTGTCGGTCTTTAAAACCCTTGCATTTGGCGAATCGACCACCATTGGTTTTAAGTCCAAAACTTCAAACACTCTTTCAAACGAGACCAAGGCGCTCATAACATCAACTCGAACATTTGAAAGTGCAGTGAGCGGACCATAAAGTCTGGCTAAAAGAGCAGTTATGGCTAGCAAAGTTCCAACTGTTAACTGTTGCGCTATCGCTAAATGGCCACCAACACCATATGCGACTGCCGTAGCAATCGCTGCTATGGAGGTAAGAGCGATAAAGAAAAGTCGATTTAAAAGTGCAATCGATATACCGATATCTGCAACTTTGCGAGCCTTTGTGGAGAACTCCGCTTTTTCTCTTCCAGCATCTCCATATAGTGAAACTAAAAGAGCTCCAGAAACATTAAAGCGCTCTGTCATGGTAGCTGACATAGATGCATTTATATCAAAAGATTGTCGAGTATATCCTTGAAGTTTTCTACCTACCCATTTTGTCGGGAACAGGAAAAGCGGCAGCAGTGTTAATGAAATTAAAGTAATTTGCCAAGACAAGGTAAGCATCGTGACTGTTACTAACACCAAACTCAATACATTGCTGATTACCCCAGACAATGTAGAAGTAAAGGCCTGCTGGGCTCCAATTACATCTGAATTTAATCTCGAAATTAAGGCCCCGGTTTGGGTTCTTGTAAAAAAAGCGATTGATTGACGTTGTACATGTTCGAAGATCATTCTGCGAAGGTCATAAATCAAACCTTCGCCTATTCGGGCCGAGAACCATCTACCAACCATGCTAAAAAATGCATCTAACAGGGCAATAACTCCCACCAATAACGCCAACTGCGTAACTAAATCTGAATTCTTGGGAATCACTCCCTCGTCAATTAGCCTTCGTAACAGAAGCGGGGTTGCAACGATTAAAAGCGCATCAATTACAACAGTGACTAGAAAGAGTGCAAGTGAAAATTTGTATGGAATAGCAAAACTTGCAATTCGCTTAAGGGTACCTGGCTTTAGTTTTTGATTCTTAACCGATGAATCCTGGGTTAGTGATCGGAAAGACATCCAGGTGGCATGCATTGACATAACTAAACCCTAACGATTTAGAGCAAAATACTTAAACAGTGAAGCCTATTGAGCGTAACTGCTCTCTTCCATCATCAGAAATTTTGTTAGGGCCCCATGGCGGAAGCCACACCCAATTTATTTTTACATCTGTTGTTAAGTCAGCTAAAACTTGTCTAGTTTGATCTTCAATCACATCTTGCAATGGACAGGCAGCCGAGGTTAAGGTCATATCAAGCGTTGCAATATTGTTTTCATCTAAACGCATGTCGTAGACCAAACCCAAATCAACGACATTAATACCTAACTCAGGATCAATGACATCTTTCATTGCTTCGGTGATATCGTCAATCGTTGCGCTCATGTCTATATTCTACGCCATCAATTGTGTTGATGCATCTTTAAGTGCCATCCAACCTAAAAGAGCACATTTAATTCTTGCGGGAAACTTAGAAACACCCGCAAATGCAACCCCATCTTCAAGCAAGGTTTCATCTCCCTTCGAATTGCCTTTGCTTTGCATAAGCTCCACAAATGCCTCAAGAATTTTCAATGCTTGTTGAAAATCCTTACCCGTTAAAAGATCACTCATCACTGAGGTACTAGCCATCGAGATCGAGCATCCAACGCCATCCCATGTTATTTGCTTTATAACCCCGTCTTTCATTGTTAAGTTGAGTGTTACCTCATCACCGCAACTTGGATTGTTGTGATGAACCTGTATGTCCTTCTCCAATGAAAGGCCTTTATTCAAGGGTGAGCGGTAGTGATCTAAAATCACCTCTTGATACAGTGAATCTAGTTCCATTACTTTGACACCTTAAAGTAATCAAAAACTTTCTCTATTGCTTTCAATAAACTCACAACATCCTCTGAACTATTGTAAAGATGGAAAGAGGCTCTCGTAGTACCAACCAAATTTAATTTTTTCATCAAAGGCCAAGCGCAGTGGTGACCGGTTCTTACAGCAATTCCATACTGGTCCAAGACCTGCCCAACATCATGCGGATGAACGCCATCAACAGTAAATGAAACCACTCCTCCACGATCTTTCATGTCTAAGGGTCCAACTACCGTAACTGCTTTCATTTCCTTTAATCCCGCCAATAGCTCCTTGGTTAGTTTGTGTTCATGTTGGGCCAAATTCTGCATTCCAATCTTTGTTAAGTAGTCAACCGCGGTAGAAAGACCAACCGCTTGCGCCATATTCGGAACGCCGGCTTCAAATTTTCTTGGCGCTTTAGCCCATGTCGCGCCATCCATTGTTACTGAATCAACCATCGAACCGCCGAAGATAGCTGGCTCTAATTTCTCCAATAATTCCGATTTCCCCCAGAGAATTCCGATACCAGTTGGACCCAAAACTTTGTGTCCAGAAAAAGCTAGAAAATCAACTCCTATTTGCTTTACATCAACTGCAAAATGCGGAACAGACTGACAAGCGTCTAGCACGACCAAAGCGCCAACACTCCGTGCTGCCTTTACAATTATGTCGACAGGAACAATTGTGCCGAAAACATTTGATTGATGGGTAATAGCAATAATTTTAGTATTGCTGTTAATAATTTGACCAATATTCGCTAGGTCGAGCCGACCATCTGTTGTGATGGAAAGCCATTTTAATTTAGCTCCGGTTCGTTTGGCTAACTGCTGCCAGGGAATCAAATTGGCATGATGTTCCATTTCGGTAACAACGATTTCATCACCTGCTTTGATTGCAATACGAGAATCAGGATTACCAAAAGATGTTGCCAAGAAGTTGAGTGACTCAGTCGCGCTTTTTGTGAAGATCACCTCGGAAGATTCAGCGCCAATGAAACGAGCTATATTCTCTCGTGCTCCCTCGTATGCATCTGATGCCTCTTCAGCGAGCAGATGAGCTCCACGATGAACTGCTGCATTCTTTGTACGATAAAAGTTCGCCTCAGCTTCAATAACTACTTCAGGTTTTTGAGATGTAGCACCACTATCTAAATAAATTAATGGATTTCCGCCACGAACAGATCGTGTAAATATCGGAAAGTCCTTCTTATAAACAGATAGATCAGCACTCATGAATTAGGCAGTTATATACTCTGCATAACCCTTCTCTTCTAGTTTGTCTGCTAATTCAGGACCGCCCTCTTCAACAATCTTTCCATTTGCAAACACATGAACGAAATCCGGCTTGATGTAACGTAAAATTCTTGTGTAGTGGGTTATCAACATAACTCCAAGCTCTGAATTTGCTTTAACCCTGTTTACTCCCTCTGAAACAATCCTTAGTGCATCCACATCAAGTCCAGAGTCAGTTTCATCAAGAATCGCAATTTTTGGCCTTAGCAATTCCATTTGCAAAATTTCATGCCGTTTCTTTTCACCGCCAGAAAAACCTTCGTTAACATTTCGCTCCGAAAAGGCGGTGTCAATGTTTAAGGAGGCCATTGCTTCTTTTACCTCTCCGACCCAAGTTCTAACCTTTGGTGCTTCACCTCGAATTGCGGTCACGGCAGTTCGTAAAAAATTTGATACGGATACACCCGGAACCTCAACTGGATACTGCATCGCTAAGAAAAGCCCTGCTTTAGCCCGCTCGTCAACACTCATTTCTAAAACATCAGAACCATCTAAAGTCACCGAGCCACCGGTAATCAAATACTTTGGATGACCGGCTATTGAGTAAGCAAGTGTTGATTTACCAGAACCATTTGGTCCCATGATTGCGTGAGTCTCTCCTGATTTAATGGTCAAATCCACGCCTCGGAGAATCTCTTTGTTTCCAGCATCTGTTACAACGCTTACCTGAAGGTTCTTAATCTCTAATACGCTCATTGTTCGCTCCTATTTACTCGGTGATAGTTAATTGATTGCCATTACGTTGAACCTTAAAAGTTTTTAACGGTGCCGTTGCCGGTGGTGTCAAAGCCTCTCCTGTACGAAGGTCAAACTCAGCTCCGTGAAGCCAGCACTCTATTTTGCCGCCTGTTATCTCCCCCTCTGATAGCGAAGCCTCTGAGTGAGTACAGGTATCGGCAACTGCAAATACTTCTTCACCGATTTTGGCTACACAAACTTGAGTTCCATTCACATCAATTGCAAGCGGTTTTCCCTCTACCAAGGTGTCATAGGATAAGTCAGCCATCACTGACCCACCTTTGCTAGTTCATCATCGATACGTTGCATCAGACGATCTTCAAGATCAGAGCTTTTCAACTTATTTATAATCTCAGCGAAAAAGCCACGGATTACCAATCGCCGAGCTATATCTGCAGGAATGCCACGAGACTGAAGATAAAACAGTTGCTCATCATCAAACCGGCCTGTAGTGCTGGCATGGCCTGCTCCAACTATTTCACCAGTTTCAATCTCCAAATTTGGTACCGAATCGGCTCTGGCACCATCCGTTAGTAAAAGGTTTCTATTTAACTCATAGGTGTCAGTACCATCAGCGCCTTTGTGTATATAAACATCGCCAATCCATACAGTATGTGCTTGATGACCAGCTAATGCACCTTTGTAATTAACTCTTGACTTTGCATTTGGCACATCATGGTTTACATGTATGCGATGTTCTAAATGTTGACCATCTGTTGCGAAGTAAACACCATACAAATCAGCAAATGATCCGGCCCCCGTAAACTCAACCGTTGGACTTATTCGGACAACTGATCCACCGACTGATACAACATAAGAGGTAAATTGAGCATCTTTGCTCACGATTGCATGATGTTGGGCAATGTGAACTGCAGATCTATCCCACTCTTGAAGTGAAATTAGATCTAAGTGTGCACCAGGGGCGAGATTTATCTCAATCTCTTCACCAATTTCACCCTTTCCGGTATTTTCAATTACAACTGTACTTTTGCTATTGACTCCAGCTTGAACCACTACCCGACTTACCTCAGGTGTGGATGAGCAATTTCGGGAGAGATAAATACTCTCTGATAACTCAAGATCTTTTGCAATGTTAAGAACAGAGACCTGTTTTACCTCTTGCCTAACACGATTAGTGACAACATCGGTGCTGGTATATGCAGGTGGAAACTCTGAAGCTGGTGCAACTGTTAGTTCTACCCCAGCTGGCAACTTAGATTTTGCAAAAATTGATATGTGATCGTTGACCTTGGTAGAGGTATCGTGCAGACCCGCTAAACGCTTAAGCGGTGTAAAACGCCAAGCCTCTTCTCGTCCAGATGGGGTTAAATAATTGGTCGTTAGCACACTCATTAACCAACTGCACCTTCCATTTGTAATTCAATTAAGCGATTGAGCTCTAAGGCGTACTCCATCGGTAATTCCTTAGCGATCGGCTCTATAAAGCCGCGGACAATCATTGCCATAGCTTCGTCTTCGCCCAACCCACGTGACATTAAATAAAACAGTTGATCATCACTGACCTTAGAGACAGTTGCTTCGTGACCCATTGAGACATCATCTTCACGAACATCTACATATGGATAGGTATCTGATCGAGAAATAGTGTCAACTAAAAGTGCATCGCACTTGACTGTGCTCTTTGAGTGATGGGCACCTTCTTCAACCTTCACTAGACCTCGGTATGAGGTGCGACCGCCACCGCGAGCTACCGACTTAGAAATTATTGTCGAAGATGTATATGGAGCTGCATGAACCATTTTGGCACCAGCATCTTGATGCTGTCCTTCTCCAGCAAATGCGATTGAAAGAGTTTCGCCCTTTGAGTGTGGCCCCATCAACATAACCGCTGGATACTTCATAGTTACCTTTGATCCAATATTTCCATCGATCCACTCCATGGTTGCACCCTCGGCACATGTAGCACGTTTAGTAACTAAGTTATAAACATTGTTGGACCAATTTTGAATTGTTGTGTATCGAACGCGAGCATTTTTCTTAACAATAATCTCAACAACTGCTGAATGGAGTGAATCCGAGGAGTAAATAGGTGCTGTGCAACCTTCAACATAATGCACATATGAATCCTCATCAGCGATGATTAATGTACGCTCAAACTGACCCATATTCTCAGTATTGATTCGGAAGTAAGCTTGTAGCGGAATATCAACCTTGACGCCTTTTGGCACATATATAAAGGAACCACCAGACCAAACGGCGGTGTTTAATGCAGCAAACTTATTATCACCAACTGGAATTACCGTTCCAAAATACTCCTTAAACAACTCTTCATGAGTGCGAAGTGCTGTATCGGTATCTAAAAACAATACTCCCTGTTTTTCTAAATCCTCACGAATTGAGTGGTAAACAACCTCAGATTCATACTGAGCAGCAACCCCTGCTACTAAACGCTTTTTTTCAGCCTCTGGTATTCCTAGGCGATCGTAAGTATTCTTAATATCATCTGGCAGATCTTCCCAAGAGGTTGCCTGTTTCTCAGTTGAACGCACGAAATATTTGATAGTGTCAAAGAAAATGCCACTTAAATCTGAACCCCAACTTGGCATTGGCTTTTTATCAAAGAGATTTAAACCCTTCAATCTCAGATCTAACATCCACTGCGGTTCGCTCTTCTTTGAGGAGATATCTCGAACCACCTCTTCATTTAGGCCACGTCTGCTATTGGACCCAGCATCATTTTTATCTGACCAGCCGTACTCATACTTGCCAATACCATCAAGCTCTGGATGTGCGATTTGGGTCATTATCGGGCTCCTTCTTTTATCTTTGTTTTTGAGTATTGGGAATGATTATTCGGAATAAAGGTGGTGCACACCCCATCACCATGGGCGATAGTGGCTAATCTTTGAACATGAGTTCCTAAAATTTCAGAGAATGCCCTAGTCTCAGCTTCACACAATTGCGGAAACTCTGATGCAACATGTGCAATAGGACAGTGGTGTTGGCAGATTTCTTCCCCATTTCCTAACTTGTCAGAGGTGGCTGAATAACCCTCTTTAGTAAGAAGTTTTGCTAAGGATCTGCTCTTCTCTAGTAATGATTTATTTGATTTTTTAATCGCATCCCCTTTTCGAACTAAATCATCTGCCCGAGAGGTTGCAAACTCATTAACTAGATGCTCCCCATTCTTACTTGCCATAAATTTCAAGGCCGAAACTGCTAAATCATCATAGGAGTGTTCAAATTTTTCGCGCCCCATATCAGTCATAACAAAAACTTTGGAAGGGCGACCACGACCTCGCTCAAATGATTGATATGGATCCCTTGCCTCTAGAACTCCAGCATTAACTAGTGAGTCCAAGTGACGCCTAATTCCGGCGGCGGTGATCTTTAATTTCTCCGATAAAGCAGCGGCGGTTGCAGGTCCGCCTTCTAAAATGGTGCGGGCAACCTGATCTCGGGTCTTATCCGGCTCTGCTTTTTTCACAACATAAGTGTTGCGTAATTCATCTAGAAGTGCCAATTCCCCACCCTGAATTTGGTGTGAAATGCGCCTTACCCAGCGGCAAATAGCCCCTGCCTATGTGCCAAAGCAATAGGCTTAAATCATGTTAGTGGCCAGAAAATCCTTTAAGGGAGGTGTTTTCTCACTACTGGTATTTTTACAATCTGCGTTAATTGTGACGGGCGGAGCGGTTCGAGTTACCGGCTCCGGGCTGGGATGCCCGACCTGGCCTGAGTGCACACCAGGCTCATATACCCCGGTCCCTGGACAGGCAGAGGGCGCTCTCCATGCGTGGATTGAATTTGGAAATCGACTTCTAACATTTGTATTACTTATAGTTGCAGTAGCTGCTGTGGTAATTGCGGTGAGATCCTCAGCATCTTCAATTCAAAAAATGCGTATTCGTTCATTGGCTATGTTGCAGATTCTAGGAATCTTTGGTCAAGGGATTCTAGGTGGCATTACCGTATTGACTGATTTGCATCCTCTGACTGTTGCTAGCCATTTTATGTTGTCAATTTTTCTTATTGCAGGAGCAATCTCACTTAGATATGAAATGGTCGGGATTAAAGGCCAACCTGCGACCGGACTTAGTAAAATGTTGATTCCAGTTTTGGCGTGGAATACTTTACTTGTTCTCATTGCAGGAACAGTTGTTACTGGAAGTGGACCTCATGCAGGCGATGATCAGGCAGAAAGATTTGGTTTCGATCCACGAGTAGTCTCTTGGCTGCATGCAGATCTTGTGATCGCACTCCTAGTGCTCACCGGCTTGTTGTTTCTCATTACTCGTCACTCTGGATTAAAAATCTTAAATAAACGCGTCGGTGTGTTTTTAGTGATATCTCTCCTGCAAGGTTTGGTTGGATATGTTCAGTATTTCACAGGCCTGCCGGTAATTTTAGTGTCACTTCATCTTTTGGGTGCAACATTGGTGTGGGTAAGTGCCTGGTCATTGATTAAGGTGGCAGACTCTGGGTTTAGATTGAGAGGTATGAATTGAATAATCTACCTGCTTGGCAGAATCTAGATGATCAAGCCGTAGCAATCTCTAGAGCAATAGCTATGGATGCAGTCCAAAAGGTTGGTAATGGACATCCAGGCACAGCAATGTCTCTGGCTCCGGTCGCATACACCTTGTTCCAAAGAATTCTCAAGCATGACCCAAGTAATCCAAACTGGATTGCTCGGGATCGTTTCATACTTTCCTGCGGGCACTCATCCCTTACTTTGTATATTCAATTGTTTTTGTCAGGGTATGGCTTGGAGTTAGAGGATTTAAAAAACTTTAGAACTCTTAATTCAGCTACACCGGGTCACCCAGAGTATGGACACACTGTTGGTGTTGAAACAACAACTGGACCATTAGGACAAGGTGTGGCGAATGCAGTTGGTATGGCAATGGCATCTCGATATGTAAAGGGATTATTTGATCCAGAAAGTAAAACTGATCTCTTTGATCACGATATTTGGGTGCTGGCATCTGATGGTGATTTGCAAGAGGGCATCAGTGCCGAAGCATCCTCACTTGCTGGTACACAATCACTTGGCAATTTAAAATTAATTTATGACGATAACCGCATATCAATCGAAGGTGATACGCATGTTGCTTTTACAGAGGATGTTTGCGCTAGATATCACTCCTACGGTTGGCGAGTCTTCGAGGTGCCAACTAAAGCAGATGGAGATGTTGATCGAGAAAAATTAGAGAAAGTCATGATCCAAGCTGTTGCCGAAAAAAGTAAACCAGTTCTTATTCGACTTCAATCGGTGATTGCCTGGCCTGCTCCAAATGCTAGAGGTACTGCTAAATCTCATGGATCGGCGCTGGGAGAAGAAGAAATTGCCCAAACAAAGAAATTATTAGGAATAGATTCAGCAGAAAAATTCTATGCACCAGAATCAGTCATTGCGCATGCTCGAAGAGTCAAAGACAGGGGTCGACAAAGGTATTTAGATTGGAATTTAGAGTTTGAGGATTGGAAAAAGAAGAATCCAGTGAAAGCGGATTTATTGGCAAGGTTAAACTCCAAACAACTACCTCTTGACTGGGATAAAAATCCTCCAGTGTTTGCACCTGATAAAGATGTTGCAACCAGGGCTGCATCTGGAAAATTGATTCAATATTTAGCAGAACAGTTGCCTGAGTTTTGGGGCGGTTCAGCAGATCTTGCAGAGAGTAACAATACAAGCATTGAAAATGGTGGGTCATTCTTACCTACCAGCAGCCCTATAAAAGGAGCAAATCCCTTCGGCCGGATAGTTCATTTTGGAATAAGAGAACATGCCATGGCAGCAATTTTAAATGGTGCAGCATTACATGGATTTGTTAAACCATTCGGTGGAACTTTCCTGGTATTTAGTGATTACATGAGAGGTTCAGTTAGATTGTCTGCGCTTATGCAGTTGCCAGTTACTTACGTATGGACACATGATTCAATTGGTCTGGGTGAAGATGGTCCCACGCATCAACCAGTAGAACATCTTGCAGCGCTACGAGCAATTCCTGGTTTATCAATTGTGCGACCTGCTGATGCTAACGAAGTAAGTGCCAGTTGGATTGAAATAATCAAACGGGGCAAACCCGCAGGCATAGCTCTTTCCAGACAAAATTTGCCAGTTATTGATCGAACCAAGTTTCAGGATGTTTCTGGCGTAAAAAATGGTGCGTACATTCTTGCTTATGGAGATGAAAATCAAAAAGATCTATGTCAGGTAATTCTGATTGCCACAGGTTCTGAGGTTTACTTAGCATTGGCTGCACGCGAAAAATTGTTGCAGGTTGGAATAAAAGCCCGAGTAGTAAGTGCGCCTTGCCTGGAATGGTTCAAGGAACAACCTGAGGAGTACCGAGATAAGGTTTTGCCTCGAAATATTAGAGCACGAGTAAGCATCGAGGCTGGAATAGCGCAACCGTGGCATGAGTACATCGGTGATGCAGGAGTGGCAATCGCACTAGAACATTTTGGAGCCTCCGCTAGCGCTTCAGTTCTATTCAATGAATTTGGCTTTACCGTTGACAATATTGTTAACGCAGCAAAAGAGAGCATGAAGAAGATTCATGGCTAATGTGCTTGCAGAACTTTCCCAAGCGGGGGTTGCATTATGGTTGGATGATCTTTCTAGAGAGCGCTTACAGAATAAGTCTCTTCAAGAGTTAATTGAGTTCGATAGCATTGTTGGCGTAACTACAAATCCAAGTATCTTCTCTGCTGCCATCGGGAAATCAGATCTATATCGAAAGGATATTATCGATAACAAATCTTTATCAGTTGAAGAAATTATTATGCGTCTAACAACAGACGATGTTCGTAAAGCTTGTGATTTTTTAAAAGATACCTATTTAAAAACTAATCATTTAGATGGCAGAGTTTCTATCGAGGTCGATCCTAGATTTGCACGAGACACGCAAGCCACGATTGAACAGGGAAAGCAACTTTGGAAGGTAATTGATCGGCCAAATCTCCTAATCAAGGTGCCGGCAACTATTGAAGGGTTACCAGCAATAACTGAGTTAATCTCTCTTGGCATCAGTGTAAATGTAACTCTTATATTCTCAGTCGAAAGATATAAACAAGTTTTAGCAGCTTATGCAGAAGGTCTAACAAAATTACTAGCATCAGGTGGCCAGGCAAATCAGGTGTTCTCTGTTGCATCGTTTTTTATAAGTAGAGTTGATACTGCTGTAGATCTCTTACTTCCTGCGGATTCAAATCTTCGCGGCAGCGCAGCTATTTCGAATGCTGTGATGGCATATGACGCCTTTCAAACTTTCGAAGCAAGCCCAACATGGCAAAACCTCAAGACTTCAGGTTGCAACAGTCAACGACCATTGTGGGCATCCACTGGGGTAAAAGATCCCAGTTATGATCCAAACCGTTATGTACTTGATTTGGTTGCTCCAAATACAGTTAACACTATGCCTGAACAAACTTTAGAGTCTGTTAAAAAGATAGGGGTGTTTAAAGGAGCAACAATTACCCAAAGCTTGCCAATGGCAAAATCAAATCTTGCCAGATTGGCACTAGCCGGTATTGATTTAGATAAAATCACCACAGATCTTGAAAATGACGGTGTTAAGAAATTTGAATTAGCTTGGTTAGATCTGATGAATTCAGTACGAACTGTAGCTTTGGATATCTAGTGCAGTTATCTGGTCCCCTCCTTGCGAAGGTAAATCCGCGATTATCTAAAGAGCTACTTGCCATCTCAAAAAGATTAGCAACGAAGGATTCAACTATTTGGGGGCCAGGAACTGAGGCTAAAGAAAGATTAAATTGGGTCGATCTGCCACTAACCTCTAGAAATTTAATGCCGGAGTTAGATTCATTATCTGCATGGGCAAGAGCAAATCATTTAGATCGAGTGATCCTTTGCGGTATGGGCGGTTCATCTCTTGCAGCTGAGGTTATTGCAGCAACTTATAAAAAAGATCTTACAATTGTTGATTCCACACATCCAGGGCAAGTATTGCATGCAATTTCAACAGGTCTGCAGAATTCAGTAATTGTCATAGCTTCTAAATCTGGTACAACTATTGAAACTTTATCTCATTTAAAATTCTTTGTTGCAAAACTTACAGAATTAGGTCTGAAACCAAAGAATCACCTAGTGATAATTACTGATCCAAATACTCCTCTAGACAAATCATCAAGGGCACAGGGACTCAAGGTAGTCAACGCTGATCCTTATGTTGGTGGTCGATTCAGTGCCCTTTCAGCTTTTGGATTGGTCCCAGCAGCCTTACTGGGAATTGATGTATCAGTATTGCTGGATGATGCCGAGATAATAACTGCGAGATTTATTGAGGAAGATTCTCCAGCAATAGCAATCGCTGGCTTAATTTTCACAGAAAGCCAGCAGTTTATAAATCTCTGCGATGCAAAATCAAATGTGCCCGGTTTATCAGATTGGATTGAGCAGTTGATTGCTGAATCAACCGGAAAAAATCAAATAGGTAGATTACCTGTGGTAATTGCCGATCCTTCAGAGAGCGCTCAAAATATGGTCATTGGGTTCTCAAAAGGAAGTTTCGATATAAGTGTTGAAGCATCTCTTGGCGAGCACTTCATTTTGTGGGAATGGGTAACTTCTCTGCTTTGTTATTTGCTGAAAGTTGACCCTTTTAATCAACCAAATGTTACAGAGGCAAAAGAACGAACAGCGCAGATTCTAAAAAGTATTACTAGTAATGAATTCACACAAACTCGGCCCTTACTGGAAAATTCTAGTTATGTGATTTATTCAAATCTAGGTATTTCTGATTTGCAAGATTTCTTTAGATTGCCTTCGTCATATGTTGCTGTAATGGCTTACCTATCTAGCATTCAAGATAATGAAATTAAAGGAATTAGAAAAGCCATGTCGAAGAAGTTTGCTAAACCTGTAACTTTTGGATGGGGACCTCGTTTTCTACATTCAACTGGACAATTTCATAAGGGTGGCCAACCCAACGGTTGTTTCATTCAAATTACGACAGAATTGGCTCAAGATCTACCAATTCCATCCGAGAATTTCACATTTGGAAATTTGTTGATCGCTCAAGCCCTTGGTGACGCTGAGGCACTTTCCGAACGTAATCTACCGTTAATCAGAATTCACTTAAAAGAGAGTAAAGCAGGCATTGCAAAATTATTAGAAAGTTTTTAATACCTATTCATCGCCACGTATTTTTTTAAGCGCAATCTCGAGAATTTTGTTAGCTTCGGCTTCAGTACGTCGTTCTTTAACATAGGCAAGATGAGTTTTGTAAGGCTCATTCTTCATCGGCATTGGTGGTTTGTTTTTATCTTGTCCAGCCGGGAATCCACAACGCGGACAATCCCACTCAGCCGGTACCTCTACCGTGCCGTCTTCGGCAAATGAAGGTTTTGTTTCATGTCCATTTGCACACCAATATGAAACTCTAAATCGAGCGATTGATTCGCCACGCTCTGCCTCTCCCATAGGGCCAGCACCAACGCGACTGCCTCGAATTGCACTTCCACCCGCCATGATTACTCCCTTTGTTTTTCGGCTACTTAAGCAACAAGCTCAATGCGACTACTGAAGCAAACCAAACACCGCCAACTACAATCGTAATTCGATCTAAATTTTTTTCTACAACAGAGGATCCACCGTAGGTGGAAGAAATGCCACCACCAAACAAATCAGATAATCCTGAACCTTTACCCTTGTGTAGAAGAACGAGAATTATCATCAAAATACTAGACAAAACTAAAATTATTGACAGAGCTAAATTCATTGACTCGCCTTCACTTGGATCCTAATCCCTGACTTATGGGGCAAGGATACTATCCTATGTCCCTTTTAATCTAATCTCAGAGGTTATGCCTTACTTAAAACACGATGAAATTTCGAGATTCTGGCAAATTCTTCTGGATCCAACGAAGCGCCACCAACTAGCGCACCATCAATGTCAGGTTCTTTCATTATGTCCAATGTATTGATGGATTTTACCGAGCCGCCATACAAAATTCGACAATTATCAGCGATCTCATCACTTCCAATCTTTTTCAATTCATTTCGAATTGCAAGACAAACCTCCTGGGCATCCTCCGGTGTAGCAGTTTTTCCTGTTCCAATCGCCCAAACTGGTTCATATGCAATCACAATTTTCTTAAGGTCTGGTTTATGAAAACCTTTTAGAGAATTTCGAAGTTGTTCTAAAACATGTTGGATGTGATTTCCGCTCTCGCGAATCTCTAACTCTTCTCCCACGCAGAGAATCGGTTTCAACTCATTTGCTAAAGCACTCTTGATCTTACGATTAACTAAAGAATCATCTTCTTTATGATTGATCCTGCGCTCACTATGACCAACGAGAACATAGGTGCAACCTAATTTATTTAACATAGAGCCCGAGATATCACCAGTGTGAGCTCCCGAATCAGCTGCTGATAAATCTTGTGCGCCGTAAAGTAAGCGTAGTCGATCGCCATCAACTAATGTCTGAACTGATCGAATATCTGTGAACGGCGGAATCACAACTACCTCAACGGCATCATAATCTCGATCTTCCAATGAATAAGCCAATTTTTGTGTAACCGCTATCGCCTCTAGATGATTTAAATTCATCTTCCAGTTGCCTGCGATCAATGGTTTACGCATAACACTCTCTCTTAACTAAGGGCAACTAGACCAGGAAGTTGCTTGCCTTCCAGATATTCAAGTGATGCGCCACCACCAGTTGAAATATACCCGAACTGCTTATCAGCAAATCCTAGTTTACGTACTGCAGCAGCAGAATCTCCCCCGCCGACCACAGTCATGCCGTTTAATTCTGACATTGCACGAGCAATTGCTTTTGTGCCATTAGCATAATTAGAAAATTCAAAAACTCCCATCGGTCCATTCCAAAAAACTGTTTTGCACTTAGAAATCGCTTTTGCAAAACTTTCAGCACTTCTCGGACCAATATCCAATCCCATTTGATCAATTGGTATCTGATCTGCTTCAACCAATGTAGGTAATGCCGATTCTGCGAATTCACTTGCAACAATGATGTCTGTAGGTAGTAGAAGTTCTACACCTCTTTTCTCCGCTCTATCAATCAAATCTTTCACAACTGGGATTAAATCTGTCTCAACCAAAGATTTGCCAACCTGTTTGCCCTGTGCTGCCAAAAAAGTAAAAACCATTCCACCGCCAATGGCAATCAGGTCAACTTTATCCAAAAGATTGGAAATCACTGCAATCTTGTCAGACACTTTGGCCCCTCCAAGTATGACTCCGTAAGGTCGCTCCGGATTCTGTGTCAGCTTTTCCAAAACTTCCACCTCGGCGACTATTAGATTTCCCGCAGCGTTTGGCAAAAGTGAAGCCAATTCAAAGACTGAAGCATGCTTCCGGTGCACTGCACCAAAACCATCTCCGACATAAACTTGACCATATGTAGCCAATTCCTCAGCAAGTATCTGACGTTCTTGCGGCACCTTACTTGTTTCAGCTTCCAGAAATCGGATATTTTCTAACATCAAAATCTCACCTGACTGTAGTAGCTCAGTGGTCGCTTTTAATCCGCGTATTTGACTACTGAATTTAACCTCCCTGCAAAGTAAACTTGCTAATTTCTTGGCAACTGGTTCAAGAGATAATTCTTGCTTAACTTCACCTTTTGGTCTGCCAAGGTGTGCAATGATGACGATAGAACAATTATTCTCAAGAAGTATATTTATCGTACTTAATGAAGATCGAATTCGCCCATCATCACTTATTTCCCCATTTTTAATAGGTACATTTAAATCACACCGCAGAATTACCCGTTTGCCAGCAAACGGCAGTTGAGCAAGAGTCCTAATCCCCATTTAGATTATAAAGATTTACCTATATATTTAATTAAATCTACTAAGCGATTTGAATATCCCCACTCATTGTCATACCAGCCGACGACCTTCACCGTTGTTCCAATAACCTTTGTTAATCCAGCATCAACGATGCATGAACTTGGATCAGTCACGATGTCAGCTGAAACTATGGGGTCCTCTGTGTATGTTAAAAAGCCTTTTAGCGCTCCTTCACTTGCGTTCTTTAGCGCTGCATTTATCTGTGCAACTGAAACTTCTTTGGCTAGTTCAACAGTTAGATCAGTGGCTGAACCAGTTGGTACTGGCACTCGTAATGCATAACCATCTAACTTCCCCTTCAGTTCAGGCAGAACTAAAGATATGGCTTTAGCAGCACCGGTGGATGTAGGAATTATTGATAGCGCTGCGGCACGAGATCGACGTAGGTCCTTGTGGGGGAAATCAAGAATAACTTGGTCATTTGTATAGGCATGAATCGTGGTCATCAAGCCACGGACAATCCCAAATTCATCATTTAACACTTTAGCCATCGGAGCCAAGCAATTTGTTGTGCAAGAAGCATTAGAAATTATGTGGTGTTTGCTTGAGTCGTAATTTTGATGATTTACACCCATAACTATTGTTATATCTTCATCTGTAGCTGGGGCAGATATGATTACTTTTTTAGCACCAGCACTTATGTGTTTTTTAGCATCGGCTGCCTTTGTAAAAATTCCGGTGGACTCAATTACCACGTCTACGCCAAGTTTGCCCCATGGAATATTAGCTGGATCGCGTTCGGCGCTGATAGAAATTGTTTTACCCGCCACAGTTATTGTCGTGTCAGTATGAGTCACTTGATGCTTAAGTCGACCTAATATCGAATCATATTTAAGCAAGTGAGCTAGTGTTGCGTTATCAGTTAGATCGTTAACTGCAACTATCTCAAAATCAGCACCCGCTTCTAATGATGCTCGCAGGAAATTTCTACCAATTCGACCGAAACCATTAACGCCAACTTTTATCATCTTCATCCTCACTTATTATCCTGATTAAATTTAAAGATCCACAACCCTGTGGGATGTTTTAATCTTACCAGTTAGTAAAATAAAACTAATTTAGTAAATCAGGGCTAATGCTTGCTTCAGTATCTGGTACCCCAAGTTCACGCGCTCTTTTATCAGCCATAGCTAGTAGTCTTCTAATGCGTCCAGCAATCGCATCCTTTGTCATAGGTGGAGTTGCCAAAGAGCCCAGCTCTTCAAGACTTGCCTGTCCATGGTTGACACGTAACTCTCCCGCCTCCTTTAAATGATCTGGTATTTCTGGTCCAAGTATTTCCATCGCTCTTTGAACCCGAGCTGAGGCTGCAACCGCAGCTCTTGCAGAACGACGTAGATTCGCGTCATCAAAATTAGCTAAGCGATTTGCAGTGGCACGAACTTCTCGTCGCATTCGCCGCTCTTCCCAAGCTAATACAGTCTCATGTGCACCAAGTCTTGTTAACAAGGCTCCGATTGCGTCACCATCTCTAATAACAACACGGTCAACACTTCTTACCTCTCTTGCTTTTGCGGTGATACCTAATCTTCGTGCAGCCCCAACCAGGGCAAGGGCAGCTTCTGGGCCTGGACAGGTGATTTCTAATGCTGAGGAACGCCCCGGTTCAGTTAAAGAACCGTGTGCCAAAAATGCTCCACGCCATGCCGCTTCTGCATCACAGATTGCCGCAGAAACCACCTGGGGCGGCAGCCCTCTGATCGGCCGATTGTTTCCATCAACTAAACCAGTCTGTCTAGCTAGAGCATCCCCATCAGCTAAAACTCTCACAATGTAGCGACTTCCCTTACGAATGCCACTTGAAGAAACAACTGACAATTCGCTCTCATGCCCAAATATTTCTGAAATATCTTTTCTAAGCCGCCGGGCACTTTGTGCAGTATCTAACTCAACCTCAATGATAATTTTTCCAGCTGCAATGTGAAGGCCACCAGCAAACCTAAGGAGTGCTGATACCTCTGCTTTGCGACAGCAAGGTTTTGTTATGGAGAGCCTGCCTAATTCATCCTTAACCGCTTCGGTCATTGCCATAAAAAATCCTCCAACATATCTATGGGGTTATCTAAGCAGGTATTAGCCAAAAATGTGGGCGAAAGCAGAACTTAATTTGTCTCTATCATGGTGGAAATTCTCTCTGCTATCTGCTAAGTCCGATGCCATAACTCGCCCACCACATCTTTTCACCAAAGTTTCAAATCCAGGTTCAACACCATCTAAAGACTTATCAATCAGTGCAACATCAATTTTTAGATTAGGAAGGTGATCTAGTACCAGTTGTAGATGAGCCTCAAGTGAAAAACCGGAAAATTCATCTGAAGTATTTTTATCTGGCAGGTTAAAAATCATGATTTTCTTCGCAAAACTAGCTTGAATTTGCGCGGCTTGTTCGGCCAACAGAAAGTGTGGCATAACACTTGATAACCATGAGCCTGGTCCAAAAGTTATCCAATCCGCTTCGGCTAATGCATCGATAACCTCAGGTGTAGCTTTTGGCTTGTTGGGAATCAATTTAAGTTCACTTACTTGCCCAGTTGCGGCGGCTACCTGAATCTGCCCTCTAACCAAATTAGTTTTTTGATTATTTGTAAACTTTCCTTCAATATCAAGCGGTTCAAGTGCCATGGGTAGAACTTTGCCAACCACTTTAAGTAATTGCCCTACTCGCTCTAATCCCTTAACAGGATCATCTTCTCGATCCCAAAGTGCAGTGAGAAGAAGATTTCCAACCGCATGATTATTCATCTCACCTGAGCTAGTAAACCGGTATTGCATAATCTCAGCCCAGCTTCGACCCCAATCATCATCGGCACAAAGTGCGGCTAATGCCATACGCAAATCACCAGGAGGTAATGAGTTAAACTCTTCACGCAATCGTCCTGAAGAGCCACCGTTGTCTGCAACTGTTACAACCGCTGTTACTTGAGATGTTAATGTTCTCATAGCCGCCAAAGTTGCAGCCAGGCCATGACCACCGCCCATACAGACAACTTTAGGATTTAGATTCATTTATATTTCTCTACCCAAATCACGATGAATTGCATGTGTCTCGATCTTGTATTTTGACAAGTTTTTGCCCTTTGAGAGTTTGGAGACTAGTTCCTGTGTAATAGCTACCGATCTGTGTTTGCCGCCGGTACAGCCAATAGCAAGAGTTAAGAATTTTCTTCCCTCTGCGATAAAACCTAATGCCATAGTCTCAAAAAGGGATTGGTACCTTTGAAGGAACTCTTGCACATTTGCGCTTCTCAAAACCTCATCACTTACTGCTTTATCCATGCCGGTCAAAGGTCGTAACTCTGGAATCCAATGTGGATTGGCAATAAATCTGCAATCCATTACTAAATCCGCATCAACTGGAATTCCGTATTTATAACCAAATGAAAGAATGTTGACCCTAAGATCTGATTTTGAATCCTCTTGAAAATAATCATTTATCTTTTTTTCCAACTGATGAATATTTAAAGCTGATGAGTCGATTACAATATCTGCTGAATCTCTGACTTCGCGAAGTCTCTCGCGCTCTTTGGCAATACCGTCAAGGATTCGTTCGGCACCTTGTAAGGGGTGAGGTCTTCTGGTTGACTCAAAACGGCGAACGAGCGCATCATCTGCTGCATCCACGAAAAGAATCTTTCGTGAGACACCTTGATCTGCTAACTCAGCCAAGGATTTTGTTAAATCATCAAAAAAAGCACGACCGCGAACATCAATCACAACTGCAACTTTTTTAACAGAAGTGTTTACCAAATCAATTAGATTACCCAGAAGTGCTGGAGGTAAATTATCAACCACATACCATCCTAGATCTTCCAGGGTATGTGCAACAGTAGATCTACCAGCACCACTCATACCAGTTATTACCAGAATTTCGGTATCACCTTTCATGGCATTATCTTGCTACACATGTCAAGCATCCAAAATTTCACCTGTTTGAACATCAATTTTTTCAGCTGTTGGCCGGTTTGCTAATTGATCGTAAATTGATTTAGCCATCTTTTCTCCAATACCTGGAACGCTTGCTATTTCCTCTTGAGATGATGCTCTAAGCGCACTGACCGATCCAAAATGTGATAACAAAGACTTTCTCCGAATTTCACCTAAACCTGATATCTCATCGAGCAAAGATTCCAACATTACCTTTGATCTTTTGCTCCTATGAAAACTTATGGCAAATCTATGTGCCTCATCCCTTACTTTTTGCAATAAATAAAGAGCCTCACTATGCCTTGGGAAAATAATGGGTTCACTGTTGTGTGGTAGCCAAACCTCTTCCAATCTTTTAGACAATCCACATAGAGACACCTCAGAAATGCCTAATTCAGAAAGTGCTTTAGCAGCAGCATTAACCTGTCCCTTGCCCCCATCCACCACAACCAGTTGAGGTGGATATGCAAATTTTGGTCTGGTACCACCAGCTGCAGTGGCTTCGACGACATCAATGTCTTTCTCTTCAAGGTACCTTTTAAATCGCCTTGTTATTACATGATGCATAGCTCGGGTGTCATCAAATTCAGATTCATCAGAGATTGAAAACCTTCGATAATCACTCTTTTTAGGTTGACCATCTTCGAAAACCACCATAGATGCCACCATGCTAGTTCCTTGAATATTGGAAATATCAAAGCATTCGATTCGCAAGGGTAGTTCAGCCAATTCAAGTTGCTCAGCAATTTGAGCTAGTGCACTTCCACTCACTGCCGCATCATTTGCCCGTTTGCTTAAATATTGAATCAATGCTTGGTTGGCATTGCGTTTCACCATTTGAACAAGATCGAATTTCTCTCCACGCAATGGTTGAATAATCTCAACGTTTCTTCCCCGCTTATTGCTCAACCATTCTTCTAAAAGTTTAGAATCGACAGGCAATCTATCCACAAGTATTTCTGCAGGTGGTGAAGTATCTGCGTAGATCTTTCCAACTGTTGCCGAGATTATGGATTCCTCCTCTAGAAGATTAGCTCGATCGATAATCCAGGATCTAGATCCAGTTATTCGCCCAGCAGAGACAATAAACTGAGACAAAGCAGCATGTGTAATCTCCTCATGAATTGCTAAAACATCAGCGTCTAATTTTTCATTTAAAAATCTATCGGTCGATTCAAAAGCTTTGTTTATTGCCTCAAGTTGATCCCTTAATTTGGCCGCCTTTTCATACTCTTGTGCCTCTGAAGCAGCATGCATTTCACTCTCAACTCTGCTGGATATCTCCTCTGGGGACTTTTCTAAGAACGTCACCAAGTTGCTAGCCAAAGTTTGATGCTCTTTCTGACCAATCCAATCAACACAAGGAGCTGCACACCTGCCAATATCACCTAGCAAGCATTGTCGCTTGTTGCGCTTGGCAGATTGAAAATTAGATTCTGAGCAAGTACGAACTGGATATATCTTTATCAAGGTTTCAAAGGTACTTCGCAGCGCCCAGGCATGTGAATATGGGCCAAAATATTTAACTCCAGGTATTTTTTTAGAACGGGAAATAAACAATCTTGGATATTGTGAATTTAGATCAATTGCAAGATAGGGATAAGATTTGTCATCTTTAAATTGCACATTAAAATCAGGATTATATTGTTTGATCCAAGTGAATTCTAATTGAAGTGCCTCTACCTCAGAGTTGACTACTGTCCAATCCACTCTGACAGCTGTTCTAACCATCTTGCGAGTTTTAATCTGTAAGTTATTACCAAAATACGAGTTGAGTCGATTCTTTAAATTCTTAGCTTTTCCAACATAAATGACTTTGTCATCTTTATCAAAAAACCGATACACACCAGGATCGGTAGGTAGATTAGTTGGGCGATAACTTTTTGGATCGTTCATAGGTTACTTCTTAAGCGCGTTGGCTAGGAACTTTCCGGTATAGCTCTTTTGATTTTTAACAATATCTTCAGGTCGCCCTTCAGCAACTACCAATCCGCCCCCTGAACCTCCTTCTGGTCCAAGATCTATCACCCAGTCCGCGCACTTAATTACATCTAGATTATGCTCGATAACAATCACGGTGTTGCCCGTATCTACCAGACGATTCAAAACTAAGAGTAGTTTTCTTACATCCTCAAAATGTAAACCAGTAGTGGGTTCATCCAGTACATAAATAGTTCGTCCGGTAGAGCGGCGCTGCAATTCTGTTGCGAGCTTTACTCGCTGTGCCTCTCCTCCTGAAAGTGTTGGAGCAGATTGACCCAATCTGACATAACCAAGGCCTACATCGCACAAAGTTGTTAAAAATCTGGCTATGGCTGGGACTGACTCAAAGAATTTCATGGCTTCTTCAATTGGCATATCTAAAACTTGTGCAATTGTTTTTCCTTTGTAATGTACCTCTAAAGTTTCACGGTTGTATCTAGCTCCGTGGCAGACTTCGCAAGGAACATAAACATCGGGCAGGAAATTCATCTCAATCGTGATGGTTCCATCTCCTGAGCAGTTTTCACAACGGCCACCTTTAACATTGAAAGAAAACCGACCTTGCTGGTAGCCCCTAACTTTCGCTTCACTTGTTTCTGCAAACAATGCTCGCACCTTGTCGAAAACGCCAGTGTAGGTTGCGGGATTAGATCGTGGTGTACGTCCAATTGGAGATTGATCTACATGAACTACTTTATCTAGTTGATCAAGACCTGTGACCGTTCTATGACGTCCAGGAACTATTCTTGCGCCATTTAACTTATTGGCCAAAACTGAATACAAGATGTCATTGACCAAAGTTGATTTTCCTGAGCCACTTACGCCGGTGACCGCGATAAACGCAGACAGAGGAAAGGTCACATCAATATTCTGTAGGTTATTTTCTTTTGCATCCTTTATTGTCAGAGATTTTTTTAGATCAATTTCTCTACGTTTTTTAGGTATTGCAATGACTGACTTACCTGACAAGTAAGCGCCCGTTATCGACTCTTTGGTTGCAATAAGCTCTTCATAACTTCCCGATGAAACAACTTTGCCGCCATGTTCCCCAGCGCCCGGGCCTATATCTACTATCCAATCTGCAGTACGAATTGTATCCTCGTCATGCTCTACAACTATTAAGGTATTTCCCAAATCCCGTAGTCTTGTTAGGGTTTCAATCAATTTCCGATTATCTCGTTGGTGCAATCCAATACTAGGTTCATCGAGAACATACAAAACTCCGGTCAAACCAGAACCAATTTGAGTTGCAAGACGGATTCGCTGTGCTTCACCGCCAGATAGAGTTGCAGCTGGTCTTGCCAGCGATAGGTAATCTAAACCGACATCAAGTAAAAAGCCCAAGCGTGCATGAACCTCTTTGAGTACCCGTTCTGCAATTTTCTTCTCACGATTTGACAGGGAGATCTCTTTTAAAAAAACTGCGCATTCTGCGATTGAGTACTCGCAGATTTGAGCGATATTTTTGCCACCTATAGTCACAGCAAGTACTTCCGGCTTTAATCTGCTTCCTTTACACGCAGGGCAAGGGGTTTCACGCATATAAGCCTCGTATTTATCACGACTGTAATCACTATCTGTTTCAGAATGACGGCGATGAATGAACGGGACTACTCCTTCAAAGCCTGTTGAATAATTCCTTACTCGGCCATAACGGTTTTTGTACTTAACATGTACTTCATAATCCCAACCATGCAGAATTGCATCCTTGGCTTTTTGTGAAAGTTTTTTCCAAGGAGCGTTAAGTGAAAATTTTAAGTCCCCTGCAAGACCCTCTAGTAAACGCAAAAAATACTCGGAGGATTGCCCGCCAGACCAAGGCGCAATTGCCCCTTCATAAATAGAAATGGCATCATCAGGAATCAATAGATCCTCATCTACTTCGAGTTTCGTTCCAATTCCGGTGCACTCTGTGCATGCACCAAAAGGAGAATTGAAGGAAAATGAACGAGGTTCCAACTCTTCAAATGACAGCTCGCATTCATGACATGCCATATGTTCACTAAAGGATTTTTCTTTATCTGTAGATCCGCTCTTGGCGTCAACAAAATCAAGAATGACCAGACCGCTAGCAAGTTTTAATGCTGTTTCAATTGAATCAGTTATGCGGGACTTGCTTTCAGATTTAACACTCAAGCGATCTACAACAACCTCGATTGTGTGTTTTTCTTGCTTCTTAAGTTTAGGAACTTCGGCTATTTGATAAGTGGTGCCATCAACTCTGACTCGAGAATAGCCTTGCATAGTAAAATCTTTAAATAGATCTAAGAACTCACCCTTTCGGGCACGAATAACTGGAGCCAAAACTTGAAACTTGATCCCCTGTTGCATCTGTAAAATCTGATCAACAATATTTTGCGGAGTTTGTTTGGCGATCGCTTTACCGCAATTCGGGCAGTGAGGCTTACCTGCCCTCGCGAACAACAATCTTAAATAGTCATAAACTTCTGTGATTGTTCCAACAGTAGATCTAGGGTTTCTATTAGTTGATTTTTGATCGATCGAGACAGCAGGTGAGAGACCTTCAATAAAATCTACATCGGGTTTGTCCATCTGCCCCAAAAATTGACGGGCATAAGCTGAGAGAGACTCAACGTATCTGCGTTGGCCTTCTGCAAAAATGGTGTCAAAGGCAAGCGATGATTTTCCTGAACCAGACAAACCTGTAAAAACAATCAAGGAGTTTCGTGGCATATCTAAAGAAACATCTTTTAAATTATGCTCTCTAGCTCCACGAACTATTAATCGATCATTCATCAGTTACCGGCCTCTTGCATTCCTTTTAGCTCCCGCTTTAACTCTCTTATCTCATCTCTTAATCTTGCTGCCAACTCAAAACTCAACTCTGAAGCGGCAAGTCGCATTTGGTCAGTAAGCGACTCAATCAATGCCACTAGTTCTTGGCGTGGCAGAGATGCCGCATTGCTGCTGTGAATCCCACTAGTAAATCCGATTTTCTTAGTTTTAGATGCCAAATCATCTGTGTCATCGGCCTCTTTTGCTATTAAGTCAGTGATATCAGCAATTTTCTTACGTAACGGGGTCGGATCTATTCCGTGCTCTATGTTGTATGCAACCTGTTTTGCTCGACGCCTATTGGTCTCATCTATTGCACTTATCATTGACTTTGTCATGTTATCGGCATACATATGCACTTCACCCGACACATTTCTAGCAGCTCGACCTATGGTTTGAATTAGTGAAGTTGTAGATCTCAGGAAACCCTCTTTATCAGCATCTAATATCGCAACTAGAGAAACCTCAGGTAAATCTAAACCTTCACGTAAAAGATTGATGCCAATTAAGACATCATATTCACCAGTTCTAAGCTCTCTTAACAGTTCAACTCGCCTTAATGTATCAACTTCTGAATGCAAATATCTCACCTTCACACCTAGTCCTAGCATGTAATCAGTTAGTTCCTCTGACATTTTCTTGGTTAAAGTTGTTACTAACACACGCTCATTTCGACTAGCACGCAATTTGATTTCCTTTATTAAATCATCAATCTGACCCTTAATTGGTTTTACCACAATTTTCGGATCTACTAATCCGGTAGGACGAATAACCTGCTCGACTACATTATTTTCAGTTTTTTCTAATTCATACTTGCCAGGTGTGGCAGATAAGTAAACCTTCTGCCCGCACCTATCAAGGAATTCAGTAAATTTTAAAGGTCGATTATCCATGGCACTTGGCAATCTAAATCCATGTTCTACAAGTGTTCGTTTTCGTGCCGCATCACCTTCATGCATCGCTCCTATCTGCGGAACAGTCACATGCGACTCATCAATGACCACTAAAAAATCCTCAGGAAAATAATCTAGAAGACAGTTTGGAGCTGATCCCGGCTCCCGACCATCCAAGTGTCTTGAATAGTTTTCTATTCCAGAACAAAAACCCAATTGACGCATCATTTCAATATCAAAAGTTGTACGCATTTTAATTCGTTGCGCTTCAAGTAATTTTCCAGCTCTTTCAAATTCATCTACGCGCTTCTCAAGTTCTACTTCTATCTGCCTAATTGCGCGTTCCATTGTTTCAGGTCCAGCCGCATAATGCGTGGCAGGAAAAACATACATTTCTGTTTCGTCTCTAACAATCTCACCTGTCAGAGGGTGCAATGTCATGATTTTCTCAATTTCATCTCCAAACATTTCAATTCGTAATGCCAATTCCTCATACATCGGAATTATCTCGATTGTGTCACCACGGACACGAAAAGTGCCACGTTCAAATGCCATATCGTTTCGCTTGTACTGAATATCCACAAACTTACGAAGTAATGAATTTCGGTCGATTGAATCTCCTACTTTCAACTTAACCATTCGATCTACATATTCTTGCGGTGTTCCTAATCCATAGATGCAGGACACTGTGGCCACCACTATTACATCTCTTCTAGTAAGTAGGGAATTAGTTGCAGAGTGCCTCAGGCGTTCTACTTCATCATTTACAGAAGAGTCTTTCTCAATAAATGTGTCTGTTTGAGGAACATAAGCCTCTGGTTGGTAGTAGTCATAGTAAGAAACAAAATATTCCACCGCATTATTTGGAAGTAACTCCCGAAACTCATTTGCTAACTGCGCTGCCAAAGTTTTATTTGGGGCAATAACAAGGGTAGGTCTTTGAACTTGCTCAATCATCCATGCTGTGGTCGCAGATTTGCCTGTGCCCGTTGCTCCAAGCAAGACTATGTCTTGCTCATTTTTGGCTAATCGTGAAACTAATTCAGCAATTGCAGTAGGTTGATCTCCAGAGGGTACATAATCACTAATTACCTGAAATGGTTGTACTCGACGAGTTAAATCTGAGATCGGTCTCATGTCTTACTCATGTTTTTAAGTTGTAGTTGCTCCCAAACTCTCTCCACCTCAGATAACAACTCTGCTTGACTCTTATCATTTCTTATAACCGAATCTGATATCTCCTCTCGCTGAGTATCGGTTGATTGAGCCTGGATTCTTTGCTTTATTTGAGTCATAGTCATGCCACGCTTGAGCAACCTTTCAATTCTTACCTCTTCTTTGGCCGATACTGTGATCACATGATCAAACTTGTAATCATGAGTTGACTCAACCAATAAAGGAATTTGATTAATCACTATAGAATCATCGTGAGCTGATTCAACAATCTTTGCGAATGCTTTTCTTATGAGTGGATGAGTTATCTCTTCCAGCTGCTTGCGCTTTGTAGGATCTTTAAAAACCAACTCCGCTAAAGCTGCTCTATTTAGATCGCCATTTTTTAAAACATCATCCCCAAACGCCGCCACAATTTGATCGAAGCCAGCCGTTCCACGTTCTACAACTACACGGGCAAGTTGATCAGAGTCGGTAACTATTGCGCCTAAATCTTCGAATATTTGTCCGACAGTGGATTTTCCAGAACCGATTCCCCCGGTTAACGCCACAACTAACATAAGTTAAACCCTACCCAATAACAAAATGGCCCCAGTTTCCTGAGGCCAAAGTTATTAATCGGTTACTCAGCAGCAGGAGCGGCAGCGTCAGCCGCTTTTGCCTCTGCCTTTTGCTTCTTGTGAGCCATAAAGCGAGATTGAGCTTCAGCGTACTGACGCTCCCACTCCTCGCGCTGGCTTTCATACCCAGGCTTCCATTCTTGGGTTTCTGGATCAAAACCTTCTGGATAAATAAATTTACCTTCGGAGTCATATCTTGCTGGCATTCCATATTGAGTTGGATCAAATGCCTCAACTTCAACTTCTTGTCCTTCATTAGCTTGCTTTAACGAAAGAGAGATTCGGCGTCGCTCTAAATCGATATCAATAATTTTAACAAATAGCTTATCTCCAACCTGAACTACCTGCTCTGGTATTTCAACATGGCGTTCGGCTAACTCTGAAATATGTACGAGTCCCTCGATGCCCTCAAAAACTTTTATAAAAGCGCCGAAAGGAACTAATTTGGTTACTTCACCAGGAACTACCTGGTTAATTGTGTGAGTTCGAGCAAAAGCCTGCCAAGGATCTTCTTGAGTGGCTTTGAGAGACAATGAAACTCGCTCTCTTTCAAAATCAACTTCAAGAACCTCCACGGTAACCTCATCGCCTACCTCAACGACCTCTGATGGATGATCTATGTGCTTCCATGACAGTTCAGAAACATGAACTAAGCCATCCACACCACCAAGATCGACAAAAGCTCCAAAATTAACGATTGAGGAAATCACTCCAGTTCGAACTTGGCCTTTTGTTAACTGATTAAGGAAAGTTGTTCGAGATGCTGATTGGGATTGTTCAAGAAATGCTCGACGAGAAAGCACCACATTATTACGATTTTTATCTAGTTCAATAATTCTACATTCAACTTGTTGACCAATATATGGAGTTAAATCTCGGACACGACGCATTTCAACAAGGGATGCAGGTAAGAAACCGCGCAATCCAATATCAACTATCAAGCCACCTTTAACAACTTCGATTACTACTCCAGTAACAACCTCATCGCGCTCTTTCTTACCCTCAACATCTCCCCAAGCTTGCTCGTATTGAGCTCGCTTCTTGGAGAGGATTAGGCGACCTTCTTTGTCTTCTTTTTGTAAAACTAAAGCCTCAACTCGATCGCCAACCTTCACTAATTCACTTGGATCAACATCGTGGCGAATTGATAACTCGCGAGATGGAATAACACCCTCTGTCTTGTAGCCAATGTCCAACAAAACTTCTTCACGGTCGATTTGAACAACAATTCCTGAAACTAGATCTCCATCATTAAAATTTTTGATTGTGCCTTCGATAGCGGCTAAAAAATCTTCTGCATTTCCAATGTCATTTACTGCAATTTGAGAAGGGGTCATTAGGTGGGTGTGCTCCAGGGGTACTGCAACTAGTAGGGACAGGGACGGGCAAGGTTACTTTCGATCAGTAGTAAGGGTCAAACTGAAGCAGTCTAGAATGTTCGGATGAGCAGATACTCACAGGTTCTTAGCAATAAATCTGGACAATACCTGCTGATTAGCTCATTTCCGGCTCGTTTAGCCTACGGAATGATCTCATTAAGTATCTTTTTCAAAGTACAACAAACAACAGGATCAATTGCTGCCGCAGGGTTGGCTACAGGAGTAAATGGCATAACTGGGGCAACTACTGCAGGCCTGCGTGGATCAATTATTGATAAATTTGGAATGAAAATTCCACTTCGCATTCTTGCTCCTGGATATGCACTTTTAATCCTACTTTTTGCATCTGGTACATCCAAAACTGAATTAGTTGTATACGCGGCAATACTTGGATTTTCAGCACCGCCAATTAATTTATCGATTCGTCCACTTTGGAAAGTCACTGTGCCGCAAGATCAGATTCGAACAGCTTACGCAGTAGATACAGCGGTCATGAATTCAGTGGGAGTAATTGGCCCCTTAATCGCAACTACTGTTGCTTTAGGCAACACTCCAGAATTAGCTCTTCAACTTTGTTCGGCATTGATTTTTACCGGTGGGGCTGCTTTATCTCTATCTCCACAATTAAAACGTTGGAAGCCTGAAAAAAAATCATCCAATGATTTAGCAGTTTGGCGAACTCCGGCGATGCGACTTTTAATGCTAGAAGGAGTATTTATTGGATTTGGCTGGGGAGCCTTTGATATAGCGGTGCCTGCTTTCGCCACGTTAGAAGAAATTCCTCATCGCACTGGAATCATCTTTGCAATTATGGCAGCTGGAACAGTGATTGGTGGGTTGGTTGCTGGCATGGTTTCAAGGCACACTTCATCATTGGCTGCATTTAAAAAACTTTATCTATTCTGGTTTATTTTTTCATTACCTCTTGCGTTTACTTATCCAGATTGGTCAATAATGATAGTAACTGCGGCCATGAGTCTAATGGCAGGTGGATTGCAAGTTTTTTATTTGGAAATTAGTGAAGCGGTCAGACCCAAAGGAACGGCAGTGGCAGCACTTGGTTGGCTTTGGACTGTTGAAGGGACTTTTGCCGCATTTGGAACTGCTTTAGGTGGTTTCATTTCTGAGCACTATTCACCTAGGTATTGTTTAGCGCTTACTACAATCTGCGTTGGTATTGGTTATCTGGTAATGAGAGGCGGCTCTGGTCTACTTAAAGAGGCAGATCGTGTTCCTACTGAAGATGAAGACACTGAAGCTATGGAAGCAAATTTAGATACCAACAAATAAGTCAATGTGCGGCTAAATCCCAACTCTTACCTACACCAATATTCACATCAAGAGGGACATTTAGCTTGAAGGCAGTAGACATTTGAAATCTCACTAATTCAGATAATCTATCGATCTCGCCCGGAGCAACCTCTAGTATCAACTCATCATGAACCTGCAACAGTAAACGTGATTTAAGATTTTCTTTTTTAATTTGTTCGTTAACTTTAAGCATCGCAATTTTTATAATATCTGCTGCAGACCCTTGAATTGGTGCATTAAGTGCAGCACGCTCTGCTATCTCACGTCGTTGCCTATTTTCATGATTCAAATCTGGAAGATATCTTCTTCTACCCAAGATTGTTTGTGTATAACCATTTTCACGAGCTTTGATCACAACAGTTTTTAAATACTCTCTTATGCCGCCAAACCTTTCAAAGTATTTCGCCATCAGCTCACTAGCTGCAGCAGGGTCAATATCTAATGTTTGGGAAAGTCCAAATGAAGATAAGCCATACGCCAAACCATAGGACATGGCTTTAATAGTCCTGCGCATCTCTGCATCCACCGACGCGGGCTTAACACCAAATACCTGTGAAGCAACGGTTGAATGCAAATCTTCACCTGACTCGAAGGCAGCAATTAATGCTTTGTCATCAGATAAATGCGCCATTATTCGCATTTCAATCTGGCTGTAATCAGCTGTCATCAGATCAAGAAATGGTTCTTGAGCAACAAAACAATCCCGAATCCTTCTACCCTCTTCAGTTCTAATGGGAATGTTTTGTAAGTTTGGTTCAGTCGAAGATAATCTGCCAGTTGCAGCCACCGTTTGCTGAAAATTCGTATGTATGCGGTTATCTGAGGCAATTGATGCAATTAATCCATCAATTGTTGTCATCAGTTTTGACGTTTCTCGAATTCGAAGAAGATGCTTTAGCAAGGGATGCCTAGTTTTTACTGCTAGCCATTCCAAACTTTCTGCATCAGTTGTGTACCCGGTTTTGATTTTCTTGGTCTTAGGCAAATTTAACTCATCAAACAACACCACCTGAAGCTGTTTTGGTGAGCTAACATTAAACTCGTGCCCGGCCTCTTTATAGGCCATCTTGGTTTCGTCAGATACAATTTTAGTGAAGTGTTTTGATAGATTACTCAATTTCACTGGGTCGACAGCTATACCAAGAAGTTCCATCTGGGCTAGCAAAAGTAGGGTTGGTTGCTCTAATTGATCATACAAATCAGACATTCCTTTGGAATTAATCTCATTTGCTAGTTCTTTTTGCAAGTCCAATATCCAGGCCGCAGACTTTGGATCAAATAGTGCAAACAAGTCACCACCCAAAGGTGGGATCCCCAACCTGCGTTCAGCGAGATCGCTCAATTCTAAGTTCCTGCTACCAGGGTTGACTAAGTAGGCCATCAGTTCGATATCTGCAGCCAATCCAGCAATTGGCAGCTTTTTAACCAAACTTTTTGCTGAATGAACATACTTGGGTAAATTAGGATTGGAAATCCATTCCCCTATTTTCGAATCACGCACATAAAATACCTGGCGAGAACTTAACGAAACTGAATAGCCTTGCAAGGTGCTCTCCACAAAATCAAAGGCGACACCAATTGGCTCAATGCGATCCTTCAAAATGGTTGAAACTTCAGTTGATGATTTTTCAATGACCAAAATCTCAGGTACTTGATTATCTGCAACATCAGATTGTGGCAAAGTTTTCAATCTGTCCTTTAGAGCCTTGATTTCCATTTTGTCAAAGAATCTGCCCATCAGATTGGCGTCAAAACCCGACCAATTTAGATCTGCAACTTCCACATCAATTTCAAGATTATCCAATAACTGTGTTAACTCTCGATTTAATCTGACTACAGATAAGTTTGCTCGCAGTGACTCCCCAACCTTACCCGCAATCTCATTTGCATTTGCGAGAAGTTTTTCAAGACTTCCATAATCCGAAATCCATTTTGTAGCAGTTTTTTCACCCACTCCTGGAATAGCAGGCAAGTTGTCACTTGGGTCTCCCCTGAGTGCGGCAAAATCTGGGTATTGAGTTGGGGTTAAACCATATTTCTCATTTACAGATTCTGGTGTCATGCGAGACATCTCGGTTACACCTTTTTTCGGATATAAAACAGTTGTGTTCTCATTAACTAACTGGAATGAATCCCTATCTCCGGTGCAGATCAAAACCTGAAATCCCTCTTTTTGCGCTTTCTTGGCCAATGACGCGATGATGTCGTCAGCCTCGTAGCCCTCCATTTCAAAGTGTTTAATCCCAAAACAGTCAACCATTTCATTCAAATACGACATCTGCGAGCGAAACTCATCGGGAGTACTACTTCGATTTGCTTTATATTCAGGAAATTTTTCAGTTCTAAAAGTTTTTCTCGATACATCAAAGGCTACAGCTAGATGGGTTGGTCGTTCTTCTTTGATCAAGTTGATGAGCATTGATGCAAATCCGTAGATCGCATTTGTAGACTGACCTGTACTTGTTTTGAAGTTTTCAACTGGCAATGCATAGAACGCCCGATATGCCATGGAATGACCATCAATTAGGAGTAAGCGCTTTGGGTTGCCAGTCATATTGGGATTCTAATTGCGATATCAGGTTAAACTTGTAGGCATGAGCGACTATCTAGAAGAGATTCGTAAGCGTGGTTCTGGAGCCCTAGATACCAAGATGGGCATTGAGATTATTGAGGCTTCCCCGCAGAGATTAGTAGGCACGATGCCGGTTGCCGGTAACACTCAACCAATAGGACTTTTACATGGTGGTGCAAATGTAGTTTTAGCGGAAAGTTTAGGCTCTATTGGTACCCAATTACACGCAGGTCCCAATCGAAGGATAGTTGGTGTGGATATAAATGCGACACACCATAAATCTGCAACCACTGGAAAGGTGACCGCTGTAGCTACTGCGGTTTCTTTAGGCAAAACTCTTTGTTGCTATGAGATAGAAATTACTAATGACAAGGGTGAACGGACTTGTAGCGCAAGAATAACTTGTTTAATACTTGCCGAGAGATAATTATCTGTCTAAGGCAGATTCTGGCGAAATAACTGCTTGCGCAACCTGTTTCATAGATATTCTTCTATCCATAGCTGTTTTTTGAATCCAGGCAAAACTCTCTGGCTCTGACAGATTCATGGCTTTCATCAAGATCCCCTTCGCTCTGTCAATTATTTTACGTGTTTCAAGCCTGTCGTAGAGATCGGCGACTTCACTCTCAAGGGATTTCATCTGAGTGTGTCTGCTTATTGCAATTTCGATAGCAGGAATTAAGTCAGAAATAGAAAACGGTTTTACTACATAAGCCATAACACCAGCATCTCGGGCTCTCTCAACCAAATCACGCTGGCTAAATGCAGTTAGCATTAGAACCGGGGCTAATGTAATTATTTGTTCAGCGGCGGTGATGCCATCCATCTCCGGCATCTTTACATCTAATATGACTAGATCAGGTTTGTATAACTTTGCTAACTCGACAGCAACTACACCGTTTTCTGCCTGAGCAATTACTTCATACCCTGCCTCGGATAGCATTTCCACTAAATCTAGCCGAATGATCGTTTCATCTTCGGCAACGAGAATTCTAATTTTCTGTTTTGTACTCATGTGCCTCGAGTCGGATTCGAACCGACACTATACGGTTTTTGAGACCGTCCTCTCTACCGTTGGAGTACCGAGGCGAAATCGAAAGGTAGTTTATCGCCGATATGTTTGAATACTAAATTACTTGCGATATGCAGGCGCAACGCCTGCTACAGCATCGCCAATCTTATGAACACGCATAGCATTTATTGAACCAGGAATTCCTGGAGGCGATCCCGCAACGATTAAAACTAAGTCGCCAACGCTAACACGCTTTGAATTAATCAAAATAGTATCTACCTGCATAACCATCTCATCAGTGTGATTTACCACCGAAGTTAACATTGATTCAACGCCCCATGACAGCGCTAAGCGATTATAAGTACCGACATCAGGCGTCAGTGCCAACATAGGAATTGGGGAACGCAACCTAGACATTCTTCTGGCCGAATCACCACTTTGAGTGAATGCAACTAGGAATTTTGCGCCAACAGTCATGCCAACTTCTGTAGCTGCCTTAGTTATCGCTCCACCCTTAGTTGCAGGTGAATGTTTCAAAGGTGGAATTTGATCCA
>JACCEB012144590.1_pt1 | contig 47269 bp, 44 predicted proteins | sample 7454761 | NCBI WGS metagenome assembly JACCEB01 (sample SAMN15323454, study PRJNA562643) | freshwater metagenome | isolation source: river surface water | place: USA:Blue River Watershed | collected 2017-08-18
AAATAGCGTGTAATAAAAAATATTGAAATATTTGTGCCAACTTTTAACTTATGTTTTTATTTTTGTTTATGAAACTAAAATTTTTGTGAATATTTTTTATTACACGCTATTTTACACGCTATTTTACACGCTATTTTACACGCTATTTTACACGCTATTTTACACGCTATTTTACACGCTATTTTATACACTATTTTATATATCTGGTTATTGTATTCAATACAATATTTATATATTAATTAATATTATAATATAATTTTATATTATCTTTATAATTGATTTACCTTATTTATTTTAAAGTTGCTTTCTTACTAGTTGCCTTCTTAGAAATTGCTTTCTTACTAGTTGCTTTCTTAGAAGTTGCTTTCTTACTAGTTGCCTTCTTAGAAGTTGCCTTCTTAGAAGTTGCTTTCTTACTAGTTTCCTTCTTAGCAGTTACTTTCTTAGAAGTTGCCTTCTTAGCAGTTGCCTTCTTAGCAGTTACTTTCTTAGAAGTTGCCTTTTTACTAGTTGCCTTTTTACTAGTTGCCTTCTTACCAGTTATTTTCTTACTGGAAACTTTCTTAGAAGTTATTTTAGTATTAGTTTTAGTTTTATATTTATCAGGATTTTTAATTCTCCATAATTTCATATTGTTAAGATCAGTTGTATAAATATCAAATAATCTTTTATTTGCTTTAGATAAAGTTCTAATAGCATTTAATCTTTTAAATACTGTTGCATAAGTATAATGTGATGATGCTTTTATTAAAGCATTAAAACGTTCTTTTGAACTTATTTTAGTATTATAACCATATTTTGCTAATAAATCATGTTTATTTATTTTAATAACCTTATATTCACTTATTGTTTGTCCAGACTTACCAGTATCTTTAACACAAAATGATGTTACTATTGCTTTATGTACTTTAGTACCATTTTTTTTTATATAAGTTTTTCTAATATAACCTTTTTTTAAGATTTCACCTTTTTTACACGCACCAGATCTATATGTTGTTTTAGTTGGATGATAATATGTACCAATTTTACATTTTTTAGCCTTGTCTTCAGTTAATATTTTTTTTGGTTTATAAACACAAAAATTATTACTTTTACTAACCATTCTTAATTATAATATTATATAATATTATAATTTATAGTATCATATAATAATTTATTATAAAATTATACTTATATAAATATTATATAATATTTATATTATTTTTATATAATAAATGAACTTGAAGACATATTACTTATATATATATAGAGATATAATTATATATTAAAAATGGAAAAATCATATTTTAGTAATAAACCTTCATTAAGAATAATTTCTTCAAATATAAGAACAGAAATTAAAAATAAAATAAATAAAATCGGTTCATTTAATCTTGGTTCAAAATATTATACATTTTTAAATAAAAAAAATGTAAATGAATTAACAGAAAGTAATTTTGTAGTAACATTAAGTACATTTGGTAAAAAATTTGTTTTATTTATGACTAGACAAAAAACAAATAATTATTGTATATTTATTAATAAGAAAAATGATACTATGACTATAACACAATTGAAATTTTCAGATGATATATTTGATGGTACTTTATTAGATGGTGAATTAGTGAAAAGTAATGATGGTAAATGGATATATTTAATAAATGATATTGCATATTATAAAGGTAATAATATTATTACAAAATCATTTGAAGAAAGACAACAAATAATAAAACATATTATTGAACATGAACAAAATAATGAAACAGATGAAAATTTAAATATATCAATGAAAAAATATTTTGAATATAAAAATATAAGGGATTTATGTGATAATTATATGAATTTACTCAATTATAAATCATCAGGTTTATATTTCAAGAATACAGTAAATTTTAGTAATAATTATTTATTTATATTTCCAGAATGTCGTACTGATAGTAAGGTATTAAATGGTAATATGAAAGATGGTACTAAAATAGTTTTTGATAATAAAAATAATTCATTAGATTTATTTAATGATGTTGAAGAAATAAAAGATAATATAAGTGATATAACTGATGACATTGATGATAATAATAATAATAATAACAATAATAATAACAATAATAATAACAATAATAATAATAACATAAGAGATATAACAAGATTGGAGACAACAACATGTAAATTTTTAATAAATAAAACAGCAATGCCTGATATTTATGAGTTATATGGTAAAAATTCAAATAATTATATTGAGAAATATTCATATGCATCAGTACCAAATTTAACGACAAGTCAATATATAAAGAGTTTATTTAATGATACAAATTATAATAATAATGAAGATATAAAAACAAAAATTGAAAATGGAAATGCAATATATGTGGAATGTAATTATCACAAAGGATTTAAGAAATGGGTACCATTTAAAAGAGTTGATACGATGGATACAATTAATACTATAAATCAAACACAAATAATTTTAGATAGTTTGTAAAAAATATCGTATATTAATATATATAATATGTCAATAACTAAGAAAAACTTGAAAGGAGGTGATGGTTATGCAATTAATGTTAATGAAGCAATTGGAGGAAAACCAGCATTTACAAGATATTCAAGTAATTATTCACCAGTATTTTTAGGTGAATTATTACAAGATGGAGGTAAAAAATCAAATAAAACTTGTAAAAATATAAATATAAAGAACAGTGATTTCAATAAAACAAGAGCCAATAAAGAAAAAGGAACTTATATGTATGATATTATTAAAAAGTTTGCTACTAATAAAACAAATAATAATCAAAAAGGTGGTAATAATCAATATATAAATAATACTGAAAAAGTAACAACACAATTTAATGCTATTAAGGAAGTATCACATAATTTAGAACCTTCACCAATTAATTCTATAAAAAAAATGATTACTAAATTATTTTTCAAAAATTTACAAGAAAATAAACCAATGAAAAATAAACAATTAGGAGGGTATGCAGGTCAATTATCAAGAATTTTAGCACCACTTGGTAAAAATAATTTATTAGTAATTGCATCATTATTATTATTACATCATTTTGCAGTTGAATCCAAAAGACTTAAAAGTAAAAAAAATATTGGAAAAACTAAAAAAACAAAGAAAAGTATGAAAGGTGGTAATACATTTTTAGGTTCAATGACTAAAATAATGGCACCAACTGGAATTAATAATTTAGGTTCAGTTGCATTATTAGCATTATTACATGGTGCTTTTATGGAATCAAAACTTAATAAACCTAAAAAACCCATTAAAAAAACTATAATGAAAGTACATAAAGGTGGTAACTTTTTTATAAATTTAATTGCACCATTAGGAACTAATGCATTTATTGCTACTGGTTTATTGGTTGTTATTGAACAATTAATTAATAGTAGAGTTAAACAATTAAAAACAAAGGATATTAAGAAAAAGAAAATGTTAGGTGGTAAAGTTAATAAAAAATTAAATAGTTTATTTAATTTAGTTGCACCAATATCATTCAATGCATTTACTACAAAAAATAAATATGATAATATTACATCAAAAATGGCTAAAATGTCTGTATAAAATAAATATAAACAATAAGATAAAACGTAAATTCTTAGAATAACTTATTTCATTTATATAATATTTTGATATCATATTATAAATAATAATATTAGCAGGTATTGTAATATATTTACTATAATTATTATATATTAATGTATTACTTGTAAATGTTAATAATTGTGGTATAACAATATTATTTAAATTTTTCTTCCAATATTTATGCATAATAAATTTTATTGTATTATGATTAATTGTATAATTTAATATAAAATTAAAAAATATACTTATTAAAATTGCTTTGAATAAAGGTTGTTCAAATATAATTATATAAAATATACCATAACCATACATATATAAAATATATGAATAAAATTCATATATATCTATCATTTCATTTAAATTTTTATTCATTTTATTATATATCTATATATTTTAGTCTTATATTTATTATATAATTATTATCTAATAATTATTATCTAATAATTTAATTATATTATAAATTATAATATATTTTATTATAATTTATTATTTTTCATTATTATGTTTTATTTATAAATTAAATATTATCAAAAAAATTACATTGTCTAAATAATTCATCAATATCTTTACTACTCATATCTTTATCTATTTTTAATGGTAATTTTTTACTTGTTGTTTTTGTTGTTTTCTTATTAGATTTATTTGTATTATTATTATTATTATCATCAATATTATCATCAGTATCATTTGTAAAATCACTTTCATCACTACTACTATCTTTACAATTATGGAAAAAATAGTTTTTACTTATACCTTTTTTATTTGTGTCTAAATTATATTGTATATCTTCAATTTGATATTTCTTTTTTTTAAATAATGCAAATCTCTTTCTTGATTGGTTTTCATATATAGAAAATTTATCTACAATATCAACTATTAATGGTACTATATTATTGTGTTTTATTCTATCAATTCTTCCAATTGACTGAACAATATCACTTATAGGTGTTGCTAATATTAATCCATTTAATGAAGGAATATCAAGGCCTTCTTTTGCCATTGGATATGTACCCAATATTAATTTACAACTTTCACTTTCTTTCAATTTTTCTTTTTTCATTCCACCAACATAATATCCACATGATTCAATACCTCTCAATTTAGATTGATTATATATTTCATCTAAATGTTCTCTTCTGTCTGATAATACTAAAATCTGTCTTTCATTATTTTTTGTTAATTCTTCCACTATTATATCTACTATTAATTTTGTACGATTACTACATTTTGCAATATTATTTATCATTGTTGATGACTGAGCACTACCTCTAAAATTATAAATCTCTTTATTATAACTATCATCAGTACTATTTAAAATATATCTATTAACTTTAACAATATTTTTATCATGTGACTTTACAGAATAAATAATATCACCAATACTATATTTCAAAACTTTTGTTAATCCATCTTTACGTTGTGGTGTAGCAGATAATCCCAACATATATTTACTGTTAATTTTCATTAATGCTTGTGAAAATACTCTTGAAGGTATTCTATGACATTCATCTATAATAACATGACCAATTGAATCAAATGTACCTTCTGGAAAATCACGCATAGATAATGTTTGTAACATACCTATAATAATATCATATCCATCTATTTGACATTTATTTGCTTGTATAATTCCTATTTTAGCAGTTGGTAATGCAAATTTAATACGTTCAATCCATTGATTCATTAAAAACTCCTTATGTACTACTACAATTGTACGTTTCTTTAATTGTGATATAAAATATAATGCTAATATAGTTTTACCAAAACCACATGGAAGTGATAATATTCCACCACCCATCTCATGATATGCCTTTATTGTATGTTCAGCAGGTATCTTTTGTTCATCTTTTAATGTTAATGAAAAATCAATATTTATATCAACACCCTCTGGCAAAACATTAACATCTGGCTTACCAAACTTATCTAATCCATAAAATTTAGGTAAATATATCTTATTTTCACTTTCTAAATATATTTTAAATGGTTGTTCTTCTACACCATAATCATTAGAAGTAAATGGTTTTACAGTCATCTCTTCACGTATCTCATTTAATTTTGTTTCTGTAAAATATTTCTTTTTTAATATATATCCTCTATTTCCAATATATGTTTTAACATTTTTAATAATTTCTGCACGTCGCTTTTTATCTTCCATTATTCAATTTATATATGTATTTATATATGTATTATAATATATATTTATAATATTTATAATATATATGTATATATTTATATTTATATGTATATATTTATATGTATATATCTTTAAATCAGTATTTTTATATAAAATATATATAAAATATAAATATATATAATATAAATAAAAATTGACTTTTTTTTTTATTTAGTGTATTAATATCAAATAAAATTACATATTTTAATCTTCTTAATCGTTTGATTATTAAATAAAATGGCTGAATATTTCAGATATACATGGAATAATGAACTGTATGGTAAGGCTATTGTGCCTGTATTACACTATTTAAATAATAATGATAATATCAATAATAATGTCGACAAGTTATTTGAAAACGATACATATATTAATATTTATACAATATGTTTCAGTTTATGTACTCAAGATGATGAACATTGTGAAAGATTATATACAAAATACCAAGATACATTTGAAGAATATTTAAGTGAGATATTACCATTATTATTAAGATGTAATGGAGATATTTTATTACGTCAATTCATTCATAGATATGATAATAATAATTTAATGACAAAATGGTTAATAAGTTTAATGTTATATTTAGATAGATATTATTTAAAAATTAATAATAAAATGTCATTAGAAGATGTATCTTTTGTTATTTTTAAAAATAAATTTTTCGAAAATATAAAAACACAATTAACTAATACTATAATTGATATGATTAATATATATCGTAATAATAATATTATTGATGATATAAGAGCAGAATTAATTAATAAAATAATATGCATTTATGAATCATTTGATAATAATGTATATAAAGATGACTTTATGAAGAAATTTATATTGGAAACATTTAATTATTATACTTCATTGTCAATTAATATATTAAATAATCATACAGTAACTGAATATATTACAATTGTGGATAAAATATTGGATTTTGAAAAACATAAAATAATAAAATTATTAAATAAATTTACTGAACCATATTTGATGAAAATATTAATTGAAATATTAATAGCAAATAATGCAGATGCATTATTAAATAATCAAATAAGTGGAATGTTATTTATGATAGATAATGATTTAAATGAAGATTTAACTTTATTATGTAAATTATTTACAAAATATGAAGAAGGTGATGTATTAATTGGAAATATATTTAAAATTGATATTATTACAAAATGTAATTCAGTAAATAAAACTGATGAAACATTATACATTAATACCATTATACAAATATACAATAAATATAATAATATTTTAATAAATTGTTTTAATAATAATAATAAAATAAAATATGCATTTAAAAATGCATTTACAACTGTTATTAATGATGACAATTTACCATTTAAATATCATACTATATTAACTAATTTTTGTGATAAATTATTAAAATCAAATGATGATAAATTAACAGATAGTGAAATTGAAAATATATTAGATAATATAATATTATTATTGAATTATTTAATTGATAAAGATTTATTTGCTGAAACATATCGTCAAGCATTATCTAAAAGATTACTTAATCAAAAATCAATTAGTAATGACTTGGAAAAATATTTCATTAGTAAATTGAAGATACAAAATGGCGTCCAATTTACTTCTAAAATAGAAGGTATGATGAACGATATGGTACATTCAGTTGAACAAAGTAATTCTTTTAAAGAATATTTATTGATTACTAATAAAACATCAACTATTAATAATATTGAATTAGATATAAATGTATATACAAATGGTTTTTGGCCAAGTTTTAAATTATGTGATGTACATCTTCCAATTCTTTTGAAAGATAGTATTAATCTATTTAATACATATTATACTACACATAATGCTTCGAAAAAATTATCATGGATTTTTACATTAGGTAGTATTACTTTAACAAGTATATTTAAAACTAATAAATATGAAATGAATTTAAATACATTGCAAGGTATAGTATTACTTTTATTTAATTCACATAATATATTGGAATTTGAAAAAATTGAAGAATTAACCAATATACCAAGTGAAATTTTAAAAAGAGTATTACATTCATTAGCATGTAGTAAATTTAAAATTCTTAACAAATATGAACCATCACCTGATCAAAATAATAATATCATCAAAAAAACTGATAAATTTATATATAATGATAAATTTACTAGTAAAATAAGAAAATTTAAAATCCCAATGGCATCTATTGATGATATTAAAGAAAATAATGAAAGAATTGATGAAGATCGATCATTAGCAATTGATGGATCAATTGTTAGAATAATGAAAAGTAGAAAAACATTAAATCATAATAGTTTAATGAGTGAAGTAATGACACAATTATTATTTTTCAAACCTGATCCAAAACTTATTAAAAAGAGAATTGAATCATTAATTGATAGAGAATATTTAGAACGTAATGTTAATGACAATACTATCTATAATTATCTTGCATAAATATTGTGTTACAATTTTATTTATTTATTTAATAATCATCTAATGTTTATATATTTTATATATAAATATATATTATAATTTATTCATCAAATTGAAATTAATTAGAAGTTGGTGGTGCATATGTAGGTGGATTACCTCCCATTAAATTTGGATATCCTGTTGTCATCCAATAATCAGGTGCTAATTTAGCAGTATTATCAATAATACCTTGATTACTATTAGAAACAAAAGTTGTAGAAGGACCAGAATTATATAATTGGTCAACTAAATAAGGTTGAATAGCATAATTAAAATATCTTAAATTACTTAAATAACCAGCAAATCCTCCCCAATTACTTGTATATAAATTACCATAATTTAATTTAGGAACACCTTGCAATTTAACTCTTTTCTTTAAATTACCATTAATATATACATCAACACTACTACCAATTAATATAATAGTAACATTAACCCACATATTCAATGGTATATTACCAACATCAGCAGTTTCAATAATATTATCATAAGTATTAAATCTAATATTTAATTTATTTGTAGTTTTATATAACCATACACCGGGGCATTGTAAAATAGGTGTAGATGATTGAGTATTATCATTAGTAGGATTAAAGTCAGTACTACCTTTATGAAATACATGTAAAAAATTACTTCCACCACAATTTGCAGTTGCATTTGTAAAATTACTATCTTTAATAAATATCCAAAAACTATATGAAAATTCTGTACCATATTGATTATCTGTTGGTGGAAGAAGTTGATATGCAGGAAATTGTTGAGAAAAAGTACCATCAGTAATACCTCCAATTAAATAAGGTGCATTTTGTTGAAAATTGGTATAACCAGAATATAATGAATAAATAATATACAATACCAAAATAACTGCCAAACCAATCATTATAATTGAAAATAATTGTTTATTTCCTCCATTATTAGTTCTTGTATTAAAAAAACTAGATGACATTATTAATATATAATAAAATTAGATTTTTATTATATAATAATTTCATATTATTATATTATAATTTTATAAAAATATAATTTAAAAAATATTTATGATGAAAATGTTGGATTATTATTAATAGATATAAGATTACCATCTGTAAAAAATTGCACTTGGTAACTTGAACCTAATGGACCTTGTTGATATAAGTTAGCAACATCATTTGGTAATAATGCTTTAGTATAATAAATAGTTTTACCTAATTTACCATAAAAGCCTGGATTACTTTTACTATTTGCAGTATCAACAGTTCCAGTATTATTAGAAGTAAAATATATACTGTCATTTGCTAATACTGGAATTCCCTTTAATGCACAACTTCTTTCTAACATTCCATTAATATAAATATCAACAGTTCTATTATTTAAAACATATACAATATTAACCCATGACATTAATGGTATATTTTGAATATCACATGATTCAACACCACCATTATCACCAGAACTTGTACTTGTAATAACCTTTAATGAATTAGTTAATGGATATAACCAAATACTGGGTGAATGACGAACAGTAGTAGTAGTAGAAGTAGGATTACCAATCCATAAAATATTTTTATATTTACCAAAATTATAATTCCAATCTTTAATATAAATCCATGTACTAATAGAATGGTTCATTCCTTGTGTTATTTGAGGTAAAGGTAATGCAGGTCTAGCAACAAATGCATCAATTACATCATTAATAAGAACAGGTGAATTTGTATTATCAAATTCATTTGCTTTAATAGCATAACTAATTAAATATATTATTAATGCAATAAATAATATTAATATAATAATAAAAATAACTTTACCAAATACTGTTGCACTTTGATATCTATTTATACCTTGTCTAGTAACATTAGTAACTCTTTTTGACACATTTGATAACCCATTTAAAGGACGTTGTGTATTCATAATTTATATATTTATCTTAGATTTTTTTATATAATAATTACATATTTAATTCAATTTGTTATCAATTTAATTTTATAATCTTGAGTATTTTTCTTAAGTTTATTATTTTGATATGTATCAAGTATTTCCTTATAATAATTATATAATATTGCAATATCATTTACATTTAATGCATAATCTAAATATGTTAAATAAGATATATAACCTGCAAAACCAGATTTATTTCCTGTTGAACTTAATAATTTATCACCTCCTAAATATAAACTATATTGTTGCATTTGTAAAGTATTTTGTTGTAAATTTAATGTCTCAAATAATAATCCATTTACATATACTGATATAGATCTTGTCTCAACAACAATTATAAAATTATTCCATTGATTAAATTCAATATTATTTATTTCAAGTCTTTCTACATCAGTAGCATTTTGAAAAACAATTACTAAATTATTTGTTTTAGGTGTTAACCATACACCTGGGTATTGTACAAAATTAGTTAAATCCTTATTATCATTTGTTATAAGACTACCTCTATAAAATACTGATTTCCATTCATTATTTCTATAGTTTAACCAATTATTAGTTTTATTAATTATATTATCAGTACCATTCACATATATCCAAAAAGAATATGTAAAAGAATTATTACCATTAACTCTATCTAATGATGTATTTGGTATAATTAATGCATTTCCAGTAGCATCAAATGGACCATTTATTAAATCAGTTTCTGCTATTGGTTTTCCTATAATTCTATTTTTTAAATTATATCTATTAATTACTATTATAATATAAAATATTATAAATAATAATCCCAATATCTTTATATAAAATAGTAATGCTATTGATGTTAATATTGCAAATATAATTGATATTGTCATATTTAAATTAATAATTGTATAATAATATGTAACTGATAATGGTATTAATACATTCAAAGATTTTGTTATTAATGGTACATTATACATATAATCATATATTGCACTATAATATGGTTTAAATTTAGTAATAAATTCACTATATTTAATATTTTTATTTGTTTTATTGCTATTCATATATATTTTTAACATATATTTTTATTTCTTCTTATATTTATCTATAATAAACTCTTTAATTTTATCTGTATCAATTCCATTCCTTAACATTCTTATTACTTCTGGAAAAAATATTCCTAATATTCCTACTATTAATATAAATATTTTTATTCCAATATGTATTGGAAAATACTTTAAAAATAATTCATAATTAAAATATATAAATATTATTATTCCAAATATTATTGCAAATACAATTAATGGCTTATAACTCATTATTTATATTATTTATAAATATTATTTTTATAATAAATATTATTTTTGTAATAAATATGCACTATGATTACCATATGTATATGAATATGTTTTATTTGGACTTTGTGGAGTACAATAATAATAAGTATTTAAATCAACTGGTCCTGATGCAGTTCCTGATATACACTTACCACCACCTGTATTATTAGAACAATATCCACAATTAACATCTTTTAAACATTCCGCTTTATTAATATGTTCTGATCTTTCATTATTATTATATTTATCACATATATCAGTCATTCTTTCACATTCTTCTTTAGAAGTATATGGCATTAAAATTTGATTATTTAATGGATCATTTCCACAATTATTTGATGATATTTTATTATTCAATATTATACCATTTCTTTCTTCACAAATATTTCCTTTTCTACAATAATATTTATGTGATAAATATGGAGTATTAGTAACACAAGTATTATTAGTATATTTAGAACATAATTTATTGCAACAAGTTTCAGGAGAATTAAAAACATATCTTAAATTATCTTTTTGATATTTACAATTACAATCATTTGTATCACTATCTATTTGACAAAACGAATTATCCTTAAAATATCCATTACAAGAATATTCTTTATTTTCATTTTTTTCATTTTGATTATTAATATCTACATCAAAATTAAAGTCAGAATAATAATTGTCATACTTTTCATATATAGAAAAATATAAATAACAAATTATACCAACTGAAATAATTATAATTGTTATCATTATTTTATTTAATTTCATTTATTTACTATAATTAATAAATATTTTTTTATTTACTAATTATATATAATGTTGGAACTATTTGCTTTATTCAAAGTAATGAACAATAATACAAATAAAAATGAACATTTTACTATAAATGATAGTTTAACAAATGATATTCCTACTAGTTGGATAATAATGGCATTAATTATTTCATTTGGTACTGCTTATTTAGCATTTGCATGTAATCAATATGAAAAACCTTCTACTAGAGCATTATCAACAATAATTGGATTTTTCTTTAGTGGTTTCTATTTAATATATTATTTTATAGTTCATGTATTATTTGATAGAAAATGTGCTTCAAGAGGTATAAATAATATTGTTAAAAATATATCTAAAAAATAAATTCTAATTATTTTATATAAATTATAATATGGAATCATATTTCATTGGAATAAAAACTAAACAAACATTTTTAGTTATTTCAACTAAAAATAAATATATAAATATAAATATATATACTCCTGATAAATTTAGTAAAAATGAAGATTTTTATGAAAAATATTCATTAGGTAAAGTAGTATTAAGTACAAAATATGATACTATATTATTACCTTAAAAAATAACATTATACAAAAAATATAAAAATACTACTGAAATAATAGTTAAAATTAATAATAAATATTTATTAGTGTCAAATATCATTGATGAAATTAAACAAATATAAAAAATTTAATTACTTTTTATTATTTAATTTATTAGTTATTGTTTTATTTATAATATTTATTTTATTTATGTTCCAATTTCTTATAGTATTTTTAATATCATTTTTATATTTTTGAATAAAATTGATAATATTTTTTTCAGTATTTGAATGATATCTACATTTTAAAAATAACATATTAATTAAAATATTAGAATACATTTCAATTAATAAAAACTTGCCTTTTGTTTTTGGATTTTCTTTAGTGATATAATATCTTCTTATAACATAATATAAATCTAATTCATTTTTATGTTTTTTTATATCAAATTTCATCTAATATTATAACATATAAATATTCATTTTAATTTATAAGTAAAATAATTATTCAAAAATCCTAAAAAGTTATTAGGTTGATTATATTCTAATTTTTCTTGTTTAATTTTATTTGTTCCTTTTTCAATCCAGTTTTTTATAATATATCCTCTATATTGACTATACCATACTTTTTCTATATTAGGATTAGTATTACTATAATTTATATTAGAATAATTAATATTAGAATTATTTATATTCATATTATTTATTATGAATGATATATTTTATTGAAAACTAATTAATTTATCAAAAATTAAATAATATGCAATTACACTAATAATAATATATATTAATAATGTCATAAAATTATCATTTAATAAATTTCCCGATAATGCACCAACTAATATATTTTTATTTGTATTTGAATTAACCATAATTATTTGAAAAACAACAAAAATAACTATTATTTTATATAAATCTTTTATTAAATCTATATATTCTTTATCTAAATCTAAATATATATTTAATATTGCCATATTTTAGTATTCTATTTTATATTAATATAATTTTTTCATTAAATTATATGCGTATTAAATAAATAATAAACATATTTATTTATTATAAATGATATCTAATTTAAATTTGTTTCCTGAATCAGTAGAAGTTGCTCCTGAATTAAAAAAAGAACATGAATTAAATAATTCTGACAGAATGCATTTAATTAATAAAAAAATTGATGAACAAATTATAACTGAAATATATTCCGATATAATTGACAGAAAACAATTTTATAATAATAATTCTATAATTGAAGTTAATGATTATGTATATAATGATATTGAATTTTTACATGACCATTATTTAAATGAAAATAATGGTATATTTAATAAAATTGATTTTTGTAAAACAAATATTGGTAAATTATTATTGAAAAAAATATTATTAAGTCCAACATCTAATATTGATATATTAACAAAAAGACAAAATATAATAACTTCTCTTAAAAATGTTAAAGATAAATTAAATCCTTTAATTAATCGTATAAGTGAATTAGAAAATGAATTATTATGGTTTTGGAATAGTTCTAATATGAAACATATTGAATCAATGGACTCTTTAATGTATTTTAATTATGATATAATACCTTTCCTAAATGTAAATGAAGTATTAAATAATAACGAAAAGTTACTTTTAATCAGTAATATTTATAAAATTATTATTTCACCAATTATCACAATATTAACCCCTATAGTATCAATTATATTTCCTCTTATATTATTATTCTTTTTTAAAAGAAAAACTAATATTAATATACCCATTACAACTGTTATTAAAGAATATATTAAAGTATTATTCAGTAATCAATCAATGAATGTATTATTTAATAGTCCATCTAAAGCAATGCTTGCATCATTAGTTACAAAAGGAATATATGTATTTATGTATTGTCAAAATATATATTATTCGTTACAAAACTCATATAATACAAATAAAATGATAAATATTATACATGAAAAACTAAATAAAATGACTGAATATATAAATATATCAAAAGAATTAATGGAAATATGTAAAAGTAGTGGAATAAATGATTTATCACCATTTATTGTTTATAATAACTTTAATGATGATATTCAAATATATGAAGAATATTTTAAACATTCAATTTTTAAAACAGAACCAAAATTATTTTCAAATAAAGGTAAAATTCTTTATATATTTAAACAATTTAAACATAATAAAGATCAAATTACACATTTATTTCATATATCAGGTATAATAGATACAGTATTATCAATTGAAACATTATTATCAAATAGTACAATATCTAATCCATATTGTTTATGTAAATATTTAAAAAAAGATGTACCAACAGTAAATGTTAATAAAATATGGCATCCATATTTAAATAATGAGAAAACTGTAAAAAATAGTGTTGATATAAAAAATAATATATTAGTAACTGGACCGAATGCAGCAGGTAAATCAACATTTATAAAATCAATTATAATAAATATTATAATGTCACAAACAATTGGTATAAGTAGTTCTGATAAATTTGAAACAACACCATTTCATTTAATAGAAACATATTTACATATACCAGACAGTAAAGGATCATCATCTTTATTTGAAGCAGAAATGTTTAGAAGTAAAAACTATATTGATAAAATTAAAAATATGGAAACTAATAAATTTTCATTTATAGTATTGGATGAAATATTTTCATCTACAAATTATGTTGAAGGATTTTCAGGTGCTTATGCAATTCTTAAAAAAATATCATCATTTACAAATACTTTATCTATAACAACTACACATTATACTGATTTAGAAATACTTGAAAAAGATACAAATGGAAGAATTATAAATTATAAATTTGAAGTAGATTATAATAAAGATAAAGAAATAATATTCAATTATTTATTAAAGCGTGGTATATCAAGACAATATATTGCATTAGATTTATTAAAGAAAAATAGTTTTGATGACGATGTAATAGAGGAAGCAATTAAAATGTGTAATAAAATTAAAGAAAAAACTATAATTAAATCTAAAGATAAAAGTAAGGACAAAAAGGTAAAAACAGATAAATCTAAACAATAAAAAATAATCTAAATAATTAAAAATAATGAAATAATTAAACTAATTATAATAATTATAAAAATTATTTTAATGAAATAATAATCCTTATGACTATTATAATTATTATTATTATAATTTTCTATATATAAATCTGCTATAGATAAATCATACATTGATCCATCTCTTAAAGTTTTAATTGGAATAGGTTTTATTTGAATATTAGTATCAAATATATTAGACATATATTTATAATAAATATATAATCGTTTAAAATAAAATATAAATATATAATTAAATATTAATTATAAAATGTTATCAAACATAGTTTTTATTATTATATTAATTTTACTAATTATTATATTAGGATTATTATACTATTTTTCAACAGATATTAGAAAAAATAAAAATAAAATAAATATAATTGAGTCAGATGTAAATGCTTTAAGAGAACGTGTAATTGAAATTTCTGATAAACTTAATGATTTAGGAACTCCTAATTCTAAAAATAATTTCAATGATATATTAAATCAATTTGGTTCAAATAACAATATGTTTAAAAATATGGTATTTGATGAAAATGATTCCGATACAGATGAATCTGAATCAGATAAAGAAACTTACACTACAAGTGATGATGAAACTGAAACATCTAACAGTGATGATGAATCAAATGATGAACAAACAGAAAATAGTAATGAAGAAAGTGACGATGAAAGTGATAAAGAGGAAAATAATGAAGAGGAAAATAATGAAGAAAGTGATAATGAATCAATAACAAATTCTAATATTCATGTAGAAGAATTACAAGAAGAAATTATAGAGAATAATAATGAAATTGATGAAACAAATAATCATCATGAAGAAATAAACATTAATAATGAAGAAAGTGAAAATATAACTGAAGTCATTCCAGTCAATAACGAAACTGAACCAGAAATCATACATGGATCTACAGATATAAAACCTTCTAAAAAAGACCTTGCAAAATTAGAAATAGGAACTGTAAAATTGGGTTCAGATAATAAAACAAAATATGTAGTTGAATTAAATAAGGTTGGACGTAAATTCTGGAAAAAAGTATAAGATATTATTATATATAATATAATCTTATATATATTTATTCAATTTAATACATTATTCACTTAAATAATTTATTTATATAAATTATTTATATAAATAAAAATATATATTATATATATAAATATGAATAAATCTAATAATAAAACATCTAATAATAATAAAACATCTAATAATAAATATTTAGATTGTCCTGCTATAATGTATGATGGTAGAGCATTTACAGATTATAGACCAAGTAGTGACGTAGATAATATGTTGAGATATAGTAATAATGTTAATGGAAGTTATGAATATAGACAATTTTTAATAAATAATGCAACTAAAATAATGGAAGTAAGTAATATGTATACTTCACAAAAGTTAGATTGTAATAGTTGTGATCAACAAGTTATTCCACCTTTCAATACTTTATGTAATGTTAATTCGAATTCAGTTAAATATCAATCAATAAATCCAAATGGAATTGGTACTTATTATAAAACATCTAATAAATAAATGTATATAAAAATAACAAGTTATAATATAATATATATATTATAACATATAAATTACATAATATAAAATGGATAAATTATTAGAACATAAAAATAAAATTGATACTACAGAAACATTAATATCAATATACATTTATGATAAAAAAAAATGTGAAATAATTAATTATTATAAAGATCAATTAGAAAAGGCTAAAAATATAACCAATCCAATAAAAAAACACAAAATTAATAATAGATTATATAATTTTATAAATTATATTGAAAATAATTATTTAGATGAAAATGAAATATTAAATAAAATATATTTTATTGAAGACAATATAATTGAATATAATTTAACAAAAGATGAAATTAAAATAGCAAAAGAATTTAAATTTATTCAATTATATTATAAAACTGACAGTTATTTTCATATAGAATATTTTATTGATTTATTTCATAATATAAACTTTCATTATAATATTAAAATAAATAAAAATGATTTATATTTAAATAAATATAATAGAAATAAAGAAATTGATATACAAACACATAAAATAAATAATGAAACAAAAATTATTGAAGTAATTAATTATATTAGACAAACTATAAATTATAAAGATATTATTATTATACATGGTAATTCACCTTATATTAATAAAATACAAAATAAACAAGACACTATAATTGAAAACACATTTTTAAGCAAAGAAGATTGTTACAAGATAATTGAAGAAAATATAATGAAAGATAATTTTATACAATTAGACAAAAGAATAAATGAATTACAAAATAATCCTGATTTATATGTATTTGGTAAATTAAATAAAGAAATTAAAGAAAGTGTTGAATTATATTTACTAAAAGAATTATATATTGAAGAAAAAAAACTAAATAAATTAAAATCTATCATAAATAATGATAGTTATTTTAATTTTAAAATTATACCAATTAAAAGTATTAAAGGTGGTGATACTGGAGATATATTTATAAAAAATTATAATGGAATAATGGGAATTAAATATTTCTAAACAATATATTATTTTATTATTATGTATAAATAACAAATATAAATAACAAATATAAATATGAATTATAATATAAAATTTATATTATAATAATATAATATGAATAATAATTATAGTAATCCATATAATTATAGTTTATTTGATGATCAAACTGGATTAATGTATCCAACAGTTACACCTGATTTAAAAAATGATTTTACAATAAATTTAAATACAATTAAAAAAACAAATTATAATGAAGGATATATTATAACTGGAAGTTTATATTATCCAAATTTTGTTAAAAAATTATTTGTCAAGTATAATGCATCAAACCCTCCAAATTATAATAGTTCTTTTTCTGGTAGTGGATTACCTTATCCAAATGAAGAAATTGCTTTTGAAAATACTCCTAATAAAGGTATTGTAGAAATATTGAATGGTGATTTTAAAATTAAAATTAAATATCCAAATAGTTATTATTCAAATATGAGATATGTACCACCAGAAATTAGATTATTAATTGTTGATAAAGATAATAATAGTTTATCAGATATAATGAATATAAATTTAGGTGATGGAATACCATATAGAACATTAACAATGCCAAATAATAAAAAGAATAGTAATTTAGATGTAAAAACACAATATGAAATATTAATGGAATCAGCATATCCATCACATTAAATTTTTTATATAAAGATTTAATATCTAATTATATATAATTACTTATATAATATAATTAGATATAATTACCAATATAATATATATAATAATGTCATTATTAGAATTTATAAAATTAGAAGATGAATTAAAAAATTTAGAAGATGAAATTAAAATATTAGAAAATGCAATTAAACAAAGAGAAGAAGAACTAAAAATACAAGAAGAATATAGAACTAAAAGAATGAATGAAATACAAAAATATATAAATATAACAGATAAAAAAATAGAAATAATAAAAAAAGTACAAGATTGGATAAGAACTAATAAAAAAGGTATAAAAGTAACAATACGACAAAAAAATAATGCGATATAGTTAAAATATAAAAATAAAGATAATAATATATGTTAATATAATGAATGGTGAATTTGATTGGTTATTTTATACAAGTTATTATGAAGATTTAAGACATATAAGAACAAAAGAACAAGCATATAAACATTATAAAAATCATGGTATAAATGAAAATAGAATGGGTAAAAATAAAGAAAATATAATTATTGACAAGTCATTTTATAAATTTTTATATAATGATTTATCTAATAAAAAAAATGATATAGATTTATATAGACATTATTATAAATTTGGTAAAAAAGAAAATAGAACAACAAGTAGAGAAGATATTAGATATAAATTATTTGATTGGAAATATTATATAATATATAATAATTTAAATATAGTAAATAAAGAAAATGCATATAAACATTATATTGAAAATAAAGATAAACCACATATAGTAATAAATAAATTTCAAAATTTTAACTATAAATATTATAAAAAATATTATAATTTACCAAAAGAATATACAAAAAATGATGTTTTGGTAAATTATTTATCAAATAAAAAAATGTTTATAAATAAATATATTCGCAGTGAATATTTATATTTTGATCCAGAAAAATATAAAATATATTATAATTTGACAAATTTAAAAAGTAAAAAAGATATATTTCAACATTACCTTGATAATTATAAAAAAGGATATATATATTTCAATAATAATATTAAAAATAATAATATTACTAATGAAATGGCAATAGCAGTATCAGTATATATTGATGAAAAAACACCTATTGAAAAAGTAATATGTAGTAAAATAGGATTAAATTCAATAATAAACAAATGTAATAATATGTATATAATAATAGTAATAGATAATTGTATAACAATTGATTATTTAGAGTTTTTATTTGATTTAATTGATAATAGACCAAATGTAAAAGTTTATATGAATAAAATGAATTATGGAATAGCCAAGACGAAAAATATTTGTATAAAATTATTGGAAGAGTTAAATGTAAATTATTATTGTTTATTAGATGATGACATTGAAATTAAAAAAAACTTTTATAATTATATTATGAAAATATATAAAAATATACCAGATATTCCAATATTAGCACCATTTAATATTGATATGTCTTATACCAAATTTGAATATAATAATATTAAACTAATCAAAACAAATCATTATTTTGGTAATCTTATAGTTATTAATAAAAATTCATTACGTGAATATGGATATATGAGAAAATTTGAATATAAATGGGGTATTGAACATTCTGATTTAACATATAGATATTTAAAACATACACAATACAAAGATTTTGCAATAAATATAAATAAATATATTAATAATTTTCAAGTAATTAATGGTATTTCAACATTACATTTACACTCATGTGAAGTAGATCATGAAAAAGTAAAATTAAATACAGAAATTTACAATAAATATAATGGTATTAAAGAATATGTTGATTATATATTTGATAAAAGTGAAATTAAAGAAATAACTGTTAATGAATTAAACCGTATAAAATATATTGAAAAGATTACTAATAAATATAAAAATATAATAAATAATATGAAAATATATAAAAATTATATAAATACAGAATATTTAACTAATAATAATTCATTTATGCCAATCTTATATAATATGATACAAAAAGATTATACAAAATATAATAACAAATATAATAAATTAACACATATAATAAATAAACTCAATAATACTTATAATAATATTAATGACAATGATATTAATGACAATGATATTAATGATAGTGAGTTTGATAATGAATTAGATAATAATACTTTAAATATAATAAAAACTGATAGTACAAGTAGTTTAACTAGTTTATATGATAATAGTAATCAAGGTTACAGTATAGATTATATTGTATAAAGTAATTTATATAAAGTAATATAAAATAATTTAACATTGAATTTCATGTGAAGATGTTTTATCTTTATTTTTTTTTGTAGTTTTCTTTTTAGTTATTTTAGTGGGTTTAATATTATCAATATCTTGACTATTATTTTTATCAGAATCATATATTTCATTATCATATATAGAACTGTCTGAATAATATATTGTTGATTTATCTTTTTTTAATTCCTTTTTTTTCTTAATGATAATATTATCTTCACTATCATAATCAACATCTATTGAATTTTGTTTAACATTTAACTCTTCATTTAATATATCATCAAATAATTTATTAAAATCAACATATTTAGTAATGTCAATATTAGGATATTTTTGTGAAATATCTTCTAAACAACCAATATCAGAAATAGTATATTTAGATTTTAAATAATTAACAATTATTTCATAATTAGTCATTCTACCAGAACTACTTTGAAATATTTTATATACATTAATATTAAAAGAAGGATATTTATCATAAAATTGTTGAATAGTACAACTTCTATTTTCATCTTTACCATATTCATGATAATGATACATTAATTCAATATCTGAAAATTGAATCAAGTCTTCATTTAAATATTTATATAATTCAATTTTAAAATCAGGATATGTCACAAAAAAATTATCATATGATGATATTCTTTTTTCATAATAACCGTAATTATAATAATGATACAATAATTCATCATTAGTTAATAATCCTAAATCTTTATTAAATGCTTTATAAAAATTTATATCTAAATTAGATTTAATATCATCCATTTTATAAAAATATACAACATTATTATTATAAAATTATATACTCATATAATTTTATATATTATTTAAATTTAATTTTTATTTTTTATTTATGTTTATACATTATTTTTAATTAATTTATATATTTAAACATTATCTACATCATTTTCACTAATCAAATTATCTTGTGACATTGACTTAAGAGATTGTGATGAAGGAGAATATTGTCTTTTAACCTTATACTTTAACTTATTTTTATTATACTTCATATAATTTTCAATATATGGAGATTTTGTTACTTTTAATAACTTTGTCCATTGATCTGCATACATCACAATAGGTTCCTTTTTAATACCATATAATGCTAAAGCACCACTACTAGTAACTTTACAATATGGCTTAGTAGGTTGAGCATTTTTAAGTTGAATTTTATTCATAGCATCATTAATAGTAATACCTCCTGTAGCAACATCTTCAAGAATACCTGAAAGTTGTTTATAGGCAGATACTACTGGTTTATTTGTATTTGTATTAACATTCATTTGTTTTTCACTCATTTTTCTTTTGCTAATTATATTATATTATTATATCTTTAAGTATATTTTTATTATATAAAATATAATTAAATAATAACATATATAAAATGGATATAATATTAAATCAGGAAAAATATATATTATTATATTTAGACATAGAAAATAATACAGATAATATTAATACTTTAAATGAGATATATCAGTTATTAAATATTAAATTTATAAATATCTTATTACCTAATGAGAATTTACATTTTGAAAATATTAATAATAATATAATTACAGAATTAATTCCAGATAATATAACTGAATATTGTTTATTATCTAATTGTATATTTATTATTTATTTGTCGAAATATAAAAAAAGTAATATATTAGTAGATTTTATTAATAACAATAATAATAATAATAACAATAACAATAACAATAACAATAATAATAATAACAATAACAATAATAATAACAATAACAATAATAATAATAACAAATTAATATTATTTGATAATCTAACTATATTAGAAAATATTAGACAAGTAACTGTTGATATGAATATGTTAAGTGATAAAAATATAACTGATCCTAGAGATTTTATGGGATCATATAATAATAAATTAAATTATGATATGACAATTAAATATAAACAAGACAGTATTAATTTAAAAACAAATAATTTAATAAATATATCTTATGATAAAATTGAACATATTAATTATATTACTTTAGTTACTGTATTTAAAAATATAAATAATCAAACATTAATAGATATACAATTAAAAGTTTTAGCAGAAAACTGTAAAAATAATAATGTAGATAAAATAATTATCATTGGTTATTATTTAGATAATATTTTAAATGATATATTTACACAATATCCCAATAAAATAATAATTCATAATATACAAAATGAAAATAATGAGATAATTAAAATTAGATATAATGATGTAATAAATATAATAAATACAATTACAAGTCCAAATACTTTAATATGTATGTTAATGAGTGATATAATATTATTAAATCAAGATACACTTAATAAAATTAGTTTGACAATGGATAATTTTGATAATGAAATATATACATTATATTCTATGAATAATCAATATAATAATGCATATTTTAAGGAACAAGATGCATGGATATTTTATTCACCTTTAAAATTGGATAATTTTGAGAGTTTAAATTTTTATGATTATTTTAATAATTTGAAATTTAATAAAATATTATATGAAAATAATTATAGATTAATAAACAACAATAAAGAAATTAAAATAATAAAATATGGATTTAATAATAGATTAATAATTGATATGAATGTAGAAATAGATAAAAATATAAAAAATAATATATATATAACAGTACCACAAGAAATAACAGATAAAACAAATATAAATGAACTAATTGAAAAGATGGAATTAACAGATAATGAAATATATGAAATAAAATGTGATATATTTAATAAATACATAAAAAATAAAATGACAAATAATAATATATAACAATGTCAATTTATAAACTGGCAATTATTATATTATTTATATTACTTGTAATAATACTTTTTATGGGAATATATATAGTAAATCAAAAAAATAATATAATACAATATAATACGATTAAATTACCTATTGGAGATCCTAATATAAAAATTAAAAAAGAAGATGCAAAATGTAATCAATATTGTAATGATAATATATGTAATGATTATCAAAATCAAAAAATAAAATATGATTTATGTAATGAATGTAAAAAAGAAGGTAAATGTTATGATCCAAATGAAGGTATATGTAAATTTTGCTTAGATTTTAGAACATGTGAGACATTATATGGATGTGATAATAATGAACCAATTGATCCTATAAATAATTTTTGTAATAAATGTTGGTAAAAATAATATCATATAATTAATATATAATGTTATTATTTATGATAGTTATGTTAATTATTATATTTATATTATTAACTATTTTATACAAATATAATATAGAGAATTTCATAGATATAAAAACATATAATAAAATAATGTTAGACAATAATAAAAAACATTTATATAATATTGCTTTAAATAAAAATATAAAAATAAATAGAGAAGATTGTACTAAACAATGTAATGAACAGCAATGTTTAATATTAGAAGAAAGAATTAAAAGATATGATGAATGTACTAAATGTAATTCACAATATAAAAAGTGTTATAATAAAAGTATAATAGGAGGTAATTGTAATGATTGTGAAATAACAGATATAAAAGATAAAATGAATTGTGGAGAAATTGATAATTTTGGATGTCCTCATCCACAAAATTTGAATAATATTACAATAGATAATGGAGTAAAACCATATTATATACAAATACCAGATAATAATGTAAATTCACCATTTAATAAAAAATGTGTATTTTGTTGGAATATTTTAGATAATTTGTAATTATACTTAAAAAAGATTATAATATATATTAATAATATATATTATGGAGATTAACATATCATATTTAAATATATCAAAAAATATTAAAATAAATATAAATAATACATTTGGAGATATTCAAAAAAAGATTTTATCAGAGTTTTCACTGATGATTTATAATATAGAATATTCTGAATTAATAATTGAAAATAATAAATATATAATAGGAACTAATGATTGTTTATTTAAAAATACTTTTTTGTCATTTTTGAATAAAATAAATTATAATATAAATAATTTAAATAATTCAATTAATATAATAACATATGATAGAAAAAGAGATTTAAATGGAAATGTAATTAAAGAAAATTTAATAATTGAACCATATAATGAATATGAAAATAATTCATATTTGTCAAATATAAATAATAGTTTTAATTTTAATAATATGTTTAATAATATACATATTTTAAGTTTTCCAATAAATAATATATTATCTAATATATTTAGAACAAATCCTGTAAGTAATATTAGTAATGATAATATTCTCGATGATATTGATTTGAATGATAATACAATTAATCAAGATGAATATAATAATACAAATATAAATGATATTTTAGAAAGTTATATTCAACCTCAAAATAATATACAAAATAATATACAAAATGATACACTAAATAATCAAGAAGATACTCAAGAAGACATTCAAGAAGATACTCAAGAAGATACTCAAGAAGATACTCAAGAAGATAGTCAAGAAGATAGTCAAGAAGATAGTCAAGAAGATAGTCAAGAAGATAGTCAAAATGAAAGTGAAAATAGTTATCAAGATAATTATGAAAATAATTATGAAGATGAAAGTCAAAATGACATACAAGATGACACACAAGAAGATAGTCAAAATAATAGTCAAGATTATATACAATATAATCAACAAGAAGAACCTGATACAATAGAAAATATAAGTGAAGAAATGCGAAATTTAATATTACAAACAATAAATGATAGAATAAATAACAGAACACAACAAAATAACGTATTTTATAGAAGATTTAATGTAATAAATACAAATAATAATATTAGTAATGAAATAAATAATATATTTAATTTATTTAATAATTTATCTACAGAAATAAATATCAATTATACAGATGAAGGAATTGATAATCAAAATGTAGATATATATAATTATGTATTTGATTTAACTATTCCACAAAATATAAATGGGACTAATTTATTAGATGTAAAAGTAGTATTGAATGAAGAATCATTTAATAAACTTGAAAAAATCATTTATAATAAAGATTTAGAATTAGATATACCAAAAGAATGTTTAATATGTTTAGATACATATGAAGATAATGATGAATTAATAAAAGTTAAATGCAAACATACTTTTCATAAAAAATGTATTAAAGAATGGTTATGTTGTGAAAGCAATAAATGCCCTATATGTAGAGTTGAAGTAGATAAAGGTGTTTTATTAAATTATTGATACATAATACAATATATAAAATAAATAAATATAAATAACTTACAATAAGGTCGCCTGTCCGGCTGATGCCGGACACCAACAGTTACTGTAATAAAGTTACTGTAATAAAGTTACTGTAATAAAGTTACTGTAATAAAGTTACTGTAATAAAGTTACTGTAATAAAATTATATAAAATAATTATATATAATTTTATATTGAATTTTTAATATAAAATGATATTTATAATATAATATAGGTATATAAATAAATATAAATATAAATATAAATATAAAATGAATGCACAATTATTTATAACTAATTTTATTGATAATATAAATGAAGTACAATATGATGAATTTAAAATACATAATTTTACATATAATGAAAAACAAAGTATTAAAAAAACAGTAAATGATAATTTAATGGATTTTAGAAACTTTAAGAGTAGTCTTATTAAAAGATCTATTAAGGATAAAACTAAACCATCATTTATTAATAAAAATGAAATAGAAGTTGAATCAAGTGGCTTAATAAATATTTTAGAAGATGATATATTTCAAAATGATGAACAAAAACAAGAAGATAATAAATTAAATATTGATAATGTATCAAATGATATTAAAAAAGAATTAATAATGAATTATTTATACAGAAAAAATATAAAATTAACTGAAGAACAAATAAATAATATTAATGGATTATTTGATAATCCAGACTTTAATATAAAGAAATATATCACAATATCAAAAACAAATCATCAAATTTCTAAAATCACATTTTTAAAAAAACAAGAGGATGGAACATATATATTAGATTTTAGAGAAAAACAAAAAATAAAAAAAAATTTTTTCAAATAAAATAATATTATCTATTTATAGATAATAATTATGAAAAATTTGAATTTTACAATATATATTATAATAGTTATAATATGTCTATTTATATTTTTACATATTATATATAAAAGATTTACTGAGAATTATAATAATATAAAAACAGATACAGATTTTGATTCAAATATCATACCTGAATTTGTAAAAAATTATGAAAATATTGATTTTAATAAAGAACCAAATTATAGAGATGAAAATATTACTCAATATAATTTTGATCGTTTATTTAAAAATGTTCAAAAAATGAATCTTAAAAAAATTAATTTAAAAGATAAAGGTAATTATAATTTTTATACACAATCAACAACAGATCAAGAACTAAGAATGGATTTAGATATTATATCAAAATATGTAATAAATATATTAAATGAAGATAATTATTACGATTTTACAAAAACAAATTTTGGAGATGTTCAAATATGGATCGATAAAAAAGGTAATGAACAAATAAAATATGAATTATTTTTATGGGATAAAAAAAATTATTTTCAAATTAAATTATGGGTTGATGTTTTGAAAATAGTTAAAGGTCATGCTAAAAAGTATGGTATTAATAAAAGTCCATATATATTTCCAGATTTCAATATAGGATATCCATTTAAAGATCAATTAATACCATTACCAACTGATACAATTGTAACAGGTCGTTTTGATACAAGTCTTGATAGTATTAAAGAAAATATACCAAGTAAAATTAAAGATTTATATATAAATAATATTGAAATACAAAATTCAACACTTGTTGTAAATTATCATAAAGATAAATATCCATTTAATAAATTAACAGTTGATGAAAATGGATTTTCAGGTATAACTGATCAAAGTTTAGAATATTCTGTATTGAAAACAAATGCTAAACATAATCCTTATTTTAATAAAGGTAGAAAATATAATGAATGGATTACTTTAGATAGTGAATTGAAATTTATGCCTCAATATCCTAATGTAGCACCACCGCAAAAATGGGATAATCAAGGTATTTATTATTATGATAATGAAACTAAAAATACTGATGTAAATGAAGATAATGATACTAGTACAGATAATATTAAATATACAAAACTAAATAATAATTATAACAATAAATATTGTGATATATATCATGCAGGAACTAGATGGAGCGAACAACAAGAACCATTACAAGGACAATTTTGGGTATCTAATTATCAATTACCTAAATGTGGTACAAATGAATGGTTATTCAGTAATTTATTACCAGTTGGTGGTATGGGTGGAAATACATTTTTTGGTGGTGGTAAGCGTTAATAATATTTTTATTTCCATGTACCATAATGATTATGTAATGCATATTTACCAAAATGTTGTGAATAATTATAATGTAATATATGTATTTTATCTTTTAAAGGATAATTATAATAAACAAATGTAACAAAATCTGGTCCAGTTGTTGAATATACATATTGATATTTTAAATCATTATTAGTAGTATCCTTAATCTTTTCATATAATGTAATATAATTATCAATATTTTCATGTATAGTATCAATTAATAATTTAATAAATTGATTATTTTTTCTTGCACCAAATGCATATTGGCCTAATAAAAATCTAAGATTATTATTGCAAAATTTATTAAATCTAATTTTCTTACATCTATTATTAGATATATTTTCATCTACAGGAAATACACATTCATATTTCAATAAATCATCTAGTGGATAATATCCTAACATATCCAAATCAAAATAAAATCCACCATAATGATATATAGCAATATATCTAAAATAATCAATTTTCTGTATAAAAACTGGTAATCTTTTATAACTTTGATAATATGTATCATTATAATTTGTTTTTAAAAAATTCTCTATTTGTTCATCATTAAAAAACATTAATTTAAAATCACTATTGTATTTTCTCATAGTATATATTTCATTTTTATATTTTAAAGGTATTATATTATTTTTCCATGTTTGAATAATTATTTTTGGTATAGTTTCATTATTATTATCAAAATATTCTAATTCTAAATTATTTATATTATTTATATTATATTTATTTAATTTTATTATTAATTGTATTAATATTATTATAATAATTATTGAAAAAATATATAATTTGATATTATTTATCTTCATATTTATTTTTATTGTTATATTATAGTATAATATAATAATATTTATATCATTAAAAATAATTTCATTAATCACTAAAAAATGATATATTCATATCAATACTAAATTCCATATCATCATAATCTATATTATTTGTACTATTATTTGTATTATTATTACCAATATCAGTTATATCAATATAATCATTAATTTTCTTTTGTTTCTTTTTACATTGTTTAACTACTTCCAGTTTATTTTGATCAGGTTTATTTTCAAATAATAATCTATTATGTACCATTTTTTCTAATAATAAATATCCATTTGTTATATCATCTTTTAATTGATATAAACCAGCATTTCTATAAAATAAAATATTATCCCAATATGCCTTTAAGATTGGTAATGCATTATTAAACCATTCTTGATTTCTATATATTGGAATACATGATACTTCTTCTAAATTCCAATAATAAAATGTAAAAAATGTAATGTTTTCTGTTTCATTTTCTTTAATTACATTAATTTTCCATTCATCCAACTCATTCCCACATATTGATATTTTTGAATATATATACATATATTTCTTTTCAATTTTATTGTAAAATTCACATATTACACCTTTTTCATTGCCTAATTTATTCAATAAAAAATTACCATTATAATTATCATTTAAATATTCTGTTTCATCAGTATATTCTTTTAAACAACATTCAATAAAATCACATCTGTCTAAATCACATACTTCCAATTGCCCTTGTACTTGACACCAATATTCATATTTAGGAATACCTGTAATCTTTCTAGTATATGGACATTTAATTTCAACCATTATACCATCAGGAGTTATTCCATCAGGTGATGCACCCAGAAAATCATAATTAGGGTGTCTTAAACAACCAAATTCCAATACTTCCACATTATTTCTATTTTGATATATTAAATTAGCAACTTCTTCATATTTATTACCCCAATCAATTGCTGCACCTCCTACAAATCTGTCTTCACCACATTTCTTTAACATTACATCAGTCTTTGCATCCAATATTTTACCCCAATCACTTGCAGTTAATAATCCGTTTCTCATTTCATACCATTCCTTACTTTTCTGTACTGGTTGAAATATATTGTGTAAATTATTAACATGTTTCCTAAAATAATCCAATTTTAAATCATTTATCTTTGGTAAATCTTTATCATAATTAAATACAAGCATTTTACTTATTCACTTATTTTATATATAGATATTTATATAAAGTTTATTTTATATTGATATTTTTATATAAAATTTATTTATATTTATATTTATTTTTATATCAAATTATTTATATAAAGTTTATTTATATAAATAATATAATGAATAATATAATGAATAAACTATATATTTATGAATATTTATTATATATTAAATTAATATTTAGAAAATATGGTGTAGATTTAGATAATTTATTTTATAAAAATATAATAGAATATTTATATGTAAAATATACCATAAAAACTGAACCAACATACTTTTATTATAATTTATTTCATTATCATGATAATCAAATTACAACAATTGATTTTATAAAACATTTTAATATAACCAATACATTTGAAAACTTATTATATAAATATATGAAAATAAATAAAGATGATGTAGTAAATATTTATTATATATCATATGGTGATATAAATAAAACATTTATAATAAATATTTATTTTACAGAAAATCCAAACAGCATTTTTACTAAAAATATAAAAATAATATATGATATACCAATAATTTATATTAATAAATTGTTAAATTTAAAATCATTTGTTGAGTTTAATGATTATATATATAATGATGAAAATAACAATATAGTATATTTTATTGATTATATTTTATTACCAAATATCGTAAAATATATTTATTACAAGTTATTTAAAATAATATTTGGTAAAATAAATTTTATCCAATAGCAACCCAATCAAATGGTTCTAAACCAGACTTTTCAATTTTAGGAAATGACAATTCACCAGTTGATACAGAGGAAATCATATTTTTAGAATAATCAAAACTATTAACAGTAACATTAAATATTTGAACACTATAAATATTATTAGATACATTTGAATTTGTAACTATTTGAGTAAATATTTTAGGTGTTTTTTGAAAAGGTATTTTAAATTTTATTGTACCAGTTGGTTGAATACCACTTCTACCATATTCAAATGAATATCCATGAAAAATTGATAAATTAGTATTATTTGTTTCTGCATTATCAAATCTTTCATTTATTTTAGATCCAAATAATAAAAATAACAGTAAAAATGCTATTATAAATATTATTGAACCAACCAATAATACAACATATAATATATTAGTTTTTTTTGCTTTATTATTATTTGAAATATTTAAATTTGACTTTTTATATATATTTGTAAATATAAATATAAATAATGATATTACTGCTATTACACCAATTAGAATAACTGTTATTATTAAATAATAACTATTAAAACCACTATTAATTTTATCAATTGTTTTAGTCATTATATAATAATATAATATAATTATATATCATATAATTATATTTATACAAGTTATTTATACAAGTTATTTATACAAGATATTTTATAAAAGTTATTTATACAAGATATTTTATAAAAGTTATTTATACAAGATATTTTATAAAAGTTATTTATACAAGTTATTTATACAAGTTATTTATACAAGTTATTTATACAAGTTATTTATACAAGTTATTTTATAAAAGTTATTTATACAAGTTATTTATACAAGTTATTTATACAAGTTATTTTATAAAAGTTATTTATACAAGTTATTTTATAAAAGTTATTTATACAAGTTATTTATACAAGTTATTTATACAAGTTATTTATACAAGTTATTTTATACAAGTTATTTTATACAGATATTTTATATTATATCAATTATTCATCATATACTTGTTGATCACTATAATCAAAGCCATCACCTGTTTCAAAATCAAAATCATTTAAATTACCATATCCAGCACCTTTATCAATAACATCTTCATTTACAGGATCTAAACCTATATCATTTTCATCATTTTCAATATCAGCATCTTCTGCCATTTGTTTCAAATAATTTTCTTTATATTCATTTAATTGTTCTTCAGTTGCTTCATAACCATATTTATCATAAAAGTCTTTTTTGCCTTTTTCAGTTATATAATAGTCTTTATCATTTTCTTCTAAAGTTTGTAAATATTCCATTTCAGCTTTTTCCATATCATCTTTTAATTCATCAACTGAAGATGCTATTTTTTCTTTTCTCATTCTTTTCAATAAATAATCACCATCATCATCTTTTTTATATTCCTTAAAATAATATTCAATTAAATCATGTTTCATACAATTTTCTAACTTAATAACACCTTCATTACATTGATTAAATAATATATCATCATTTTCAACTTCTTTTAATAACATATTTATAAAATTACATATATATTTACATTTTAAATTTTTACCACTTACATTCATATTATTATCTAAATCATCATCATAATTTGATGTAGCACATGTTATAATAGTATTAAATTGTTTAATAATTATATATAAAACAACTGTTGAAGCATCATTAAAATTGAAATCACTATATTTCTTTATTTTTTCATATTTACTATCATATATATTATCAATACCATGAATACTATTTATTTCATTATTAGTATATGATGGTTCAATATCACCAAAATATTTACATACAGATTCGCCCAAAAATGGTAATATTTTTTGATTTTCATTATATATGAAATTTTGCATTTCTAAACTTATATCATCTTCTGTAATAAATTGTAAATAATCAACTGATATTTTAGTATTTTCATATGCATTTTTAATTATAGACAAGTATCTTTTAAATTTCGATATATAAAATGTCTTTAAATATTCCAATCTATCTTTTTCTATATTTATTCTCATCTTTATTTTTTCTTTATCACTCATATTTTTATATTTTACATTAGTTATATCAACAAATATACCCATATTTCTAATTAAATTTAACATTTTATCACTATACTCCTTAGTTTCACCTAATATATGTGTAATATTTTTGATTAATATTTGTATTTCTTTATCAAGATTTTCATAACTTTGTTTTTTTAATCCATCTAATAAACCATTACTTGTTTTATGATTGTTTGGTTTATAATATTTAACATTTAATTTTTGAATATTTTCTAATAATTCTTGATATTCTTCTATCGTATAATCTTTTGATAATATTTCTTTTTTAGTTAATCCACTCTTTATATCTAATTCACCATCAATAATATCTACATATTCTCTCATAGTACCTGCAAATTGTCCTTTATCAACATATAATTCAAACATTGCTTTAATAACATTTTGTGATGTATCTTTTTGATTATCAACAATAATATTATTATATACACCATTATTAAAATATTTATCATATAATAATACTTTATGTATAGTACCTGTATTTAAATAATATTTTAATAAATCATATATTCTATTTGATTCTTCTATATATTTAATTACTTTAATATCTGAATGTTCCTCTATAAAATAATAATAATCAATAAAACTATCAGCATTTTCCATACAACAAGATGTCTCTAAATATCCTGAATATATATCACTTGATGGATATTTACCTATAACATTTTTTACAGTTTGTTTAATTATCTTTGATAAATATACAAGTCTATTTAATAATACATTTTGTAATTTATTTACAGTATAACTATCAGTTGCATCTTTTAATAATTTAAGATATTTATCATCTATTTCAACTGGTTCTATCAGTTCTTCATCCTCTTCTACAATATCATCTTTATTACTAAATATCATTTTATCTTTTTTCTTTGATAATTCTTGATCAAATAATTTTTTATTTTTAAATAATTTTTTGATATGTACAAGTTCTTTAAATTCATTATACAATTCTTCAACTGTTAATTTAATCATTTCCATACTTTTCTGTTTATCTCTAATAGGCATTAATCCCATTTCATGTAATATACAAGACATATAAGTTATACCTTCTATTCCATCAAATGATGTAAAAGGACATATAGCAGTTTTACTTGATTTAATATAATTTGGAATACAAGTTTGTACTGATATTAAAAATCTAGCAGATATTATTCCACTTTTTCTAATATTATGATATACATTATAACTTTCTCTAATTTTACCTTTTGAATCAAAATCATCAATTCTATCTTTTGATATACCTTTATCCATCAACTTTTTAATTTCTTTTAATTTATAAATTGAATATGGTATGATTGATTTTATTTTTTGTAATGAATCAATTACTATATTAATTACATCTTGATTTTGCAATAATACACCAGATTTTGGAAATAAATTTTTAGTAACATAATTTGTTACATGTATTGCATTATTAATATCATCTAATGATAATCCCTGTTTTACTAAAATTTCTTTTAAATATGTTTCATCCATATCTGTTAATTTTAAGTGTTCAAATACATCAATTTTACTCATATCAATATCAATCTTTTCTTCAGACCAATTTTCTCTACTTTTTTTTAACATTCCTGAATCTGCAAAACCTTCCGTCTCATCATATTCAATTACACCTATATTTTGACCACAATTTTTACATGTATGTATTTTATTAATATTCTCTCCATTATCACTATATTTATTATACATTTCATCATATAATTTTATTTTCTCATTTGGATTATTAGAATAATCAATACTTCTTAAATAATAATAATGACCGCATATATTCATACTTCTACAGTATTTTTTAGAATAAATATTATTATCAATTACTATACCATCCTTTTCAATTAATGAATAAATATAATGTAATTTTTGATCTTCATTATTAATATTATTTATTAAATTCAATAATATTGATAAACTATCTGTATTTTTTTTAGTTTCATTTTTATTATTTTTATTATTTTTATTGTTTTTATTTGATTTAGCAATTGATTTATTATTTGATTTACTATTTAAATTATTATTAGTATTACCTATTGAAAAATATTTATTAATAATATCTTTCATTTGATTTTCAATATTTTCTTTTTGTATTTTTATATTTTCCTCTAATTTTTCAAAATCTAAAATATTTGATTTAATTCTAGTTATATTATCACTTAAACGATAATATATTTTTGATTGACATCCTACACCTTTCCTATATATACAATCTAATTTATCTAATTTTAAATTATCCAATTCCATATTATTTAATGAACATAGATATGCAATATTATCATATTTAGGAACTGTATTACTTTTAACCCATTCACCTTTTTGATATAACCATAATTCATTTCCAACTAATGCAAGTGAATTATTTTCAATATTTTCTATTTCAACTAATTTACCTTTCCATATATATAAATTATTATTATAAAAAACATATGTATCATTTTCCAATTTCTTTTTTAATTTATCAAAACCATTTATCTCACTTCCATCTTCAGGTTTAACTTTATATGCTTGATATTTATACATTCTTGATGGTGTATTTTTTGTATTAGCCACCTCTTTATTAAACATTTTTTCCAAATCTACTAATAATTTATTTAATTCATTCTTTTTATCTTTTATATATTTATCACTAATATCTATATCTTGATGTAATAAATAATTCAAATAATAATATTTACCATGATCATTTTGACTTTCTAACCATTTAAATCTTAATAATAAATTATCTTCTGGTTTTCCAATATGTTGATATTTAGTATATAACTTTTCTATATTCTTATCTGTTATAAATTTATTTGATAAAAAATAATCACTATTAAATACATTTTTATAATTTTTATTAAAACTTAATTTAATATTTTTACTATCAGTTTTTTCATAATATTGTAATAATCTAGTCAAATTATTTTTTAATGCAGTTTTTATAATACCAATCTGTTTAACATTAAAATTATTAACAGTTAAATTATATTTAGAAAATAGTTCTGCTACATCATCATATGTATATATATTTGTTAAATCATTTTTATATTGTTCTACAATATCATCTAAATTTGGCATAATCATTTTAATAATATTTTCATAATCTGTTTTATTAAGTATTACATCATTAAATAAATATGCTTTATTTATATTACTATTTGTTTTATCTCTTATTTTATTATTAATTGATTTAGTAAATGCTATTTCCAACTTATTGTCACTATTTTTAACAATATTATATTGGTCATATTCTAATTTAGATATTTTATATAAATTACCAGTAGTTGCTTCCTTTAATAATAAAAACTTTATAGTACATTTAATTTGATCTTTATTTAATACTTCTATTGATTCACTAAATATATTATTAATAGGTGGAAAACAATCTGTATTATCTATATATATAATTTCATCATTTTTAACATTATGATCAGGACAATCTATTATTATTCCATCATTAGTATTATATATTTTAGTAATATTACCAATTAAATTAAACTCTTTTTTTAAATAATCTGTATCTTTTGATAATACCATAAATCCAATTATATTGATTTGATTTCCTTTAATTAATACATTATCTTCTTGTCCTATAATTTTACCCTTTTCATCAAATAAATCTTTTTTACTAATATATTCACTGTCATTATTATAAGTATTCCAATGAATAGTATTTATATCATTATATCTTAATACTAATCTATCACTATCATTATTTTGTTTTCTAATAACACCTAATTTATCATTATTTAATATATAAGATTTAGATATTTCAAAAAAATCTTTTAAAAATGTTTCATATTCAATTTTTGAAATATTTTTATTATGTATTAATTCTTTTAACTCTATAAATTGATTAAATTGATTATTTTCTTCTATTCCTGTTTTATCTTCAAGTGTTTTTGAAAAATAAAAATTTACAATATTTTGTTGTTTGTTTTGTATATTATCTGTATTATAACCATTTTCAATTACATTTTCCTTAAGATTTACATAAATTTTATGTTTGTCAGATACTATTGGTATAACAACATTTGTTTTAAATATATCATAAAACATATTATATACAAGTCTATATTCAACATCTTTTTCAAACATATCATTTTCAATTAATCCTAAATTCTTTATTTCAATAGTATCCATTGCTTCTTTTTCAACCAACTTTTGAATATAAAATGATTCCTGATTTGTTATTTTATATTCTGATAAAAATTCATTTACTAATTCCTTTAAATAAACAATATCATCTTTATATATTATATCTTGTTCTCTTAATGCAACATTTTCTTCAATTAATATATTTTGATTACTTGATATAAACTTATTTATATTTTCATTTTCAACATTATCAAATACAATATTATTTAAATTATTATTATTTGTAAATACAATTGATTTTACTGTTGAACCATTATTTTCATTTTTATATTCAACTATTTCATCAGTCAATTCTACATTTTCAACACTATCATCCACCGCTATTTCTTCTGCATTTTTATTAAATGTAACTTCTTCTACATTATTATCTTCAGTTACTTCTTGCGAATTACTATTATCAGTTACTTCTTGCAAATTACTATTATCAGTTACTTCTTGCGAATTACTATTATCAGTTACTTCTTGCGAATTACTATTATCAGTTACTTCTTCTATATTATTATTATCAGTTACTTCTTCTATATTATTATTATCAACACCTCCATATTGTTCTACTTTAATTATTTTTACAGGTAAATTCTCATTTTCAATATATGGATTGTAGTCACTTTTAAATTTTATTTCTTTATATTCACTTTTTATATTATTCATTATATATAATATAATATAAATAGATTTTTTATATAATATTATATTACTTAAAAAGAAATTAATATATTAATATAGAAACAAATATATAAAAATGGAATTATTAAAATATATTAAAGAGCAAAATATTACAGACTTTAGTGTATTAAAACTAAATTTAGAGTCAACACCTTTTAATTTAAAAATTAAAGAAGATAAAACATATTTGAATTTATTTTTAATTCATAATACTGATGGATCTGATACTTCATTAAATATTGTTAATGAATGTAATGGGATTATTTTAGAAAAAAATACTTTTAAAATAGTATGTTATTCATTTAATAAATGTTTAAATCAATTAACATTACCTGATTATTTAGATAAAAATAATTTATATATTGAAAATGCTATTGAAGGTACTATGGTAAAATATTATTATTATAATGATACATGGATATTATCAACTAAAAAGTGTATTGATTCAAATAAGGCTAGATGGTTATCAACTAAGACTTTTTATGAGATGTTTAATGATTGTATTGTAAATTATGATATTTCTGATAAATTAAATATTAATTATTGTTATACATTTATTATTACACATCCTGAAAATAATATTGTGGTAAATTATACAGAGCCATTTATATTTCATATTTCTACAAGAGATTTAACAACATTATCAGAAATTGAAGTTGATTTAGGTTTATATAAATTACCTAAAACAAAAGTTGAAACTGATAAAATTGATAATGTTATTGAAAACATTATGGCTACTAAACAATTATCATTTGAAGGATTAATTTTTATTGATAATAATTATAACAGATGGAAGATTAGAAACCCTTATTTTAGTAGAGCACGTGAATTATGGGGTAATACTAATCATAGAATTTACAGATATGTTGAAATTAGAAAAGATACGAATTTATTACATGAATATCTTTTATATTTTCCTCAAGATAGTGAATTATTTGGTGAATTTGAAAATAAAATTACTGACTTATCATATCATGTATTAAGTGTTTATATTGATAAACATGTTAAAAAAACTATCGATAAAGTACCATATTATTTATCTAAAATAATTTATAAACTTCATGGTGATTTTTATAAGACACATATTAAAACTGATATTAATAAAGTTGGAATGGCTTTATTAGAAACTGACACTAAATTATTATGTTTTATGTTAAACCATTATGAAAAATCATTAAATAATAATGAAAATAATAATGAAAATAATATGGATATTGAAAATAATATGGAAGTTGATGAAAATTAATTTAGATTTATAATAAAAAATTTATAAATAATATTGTTACTAATAAATTATTAATAACAATAAATTATTGAAATTAAAACATAATTTTATCATAAGTATTTATTTTTAATTTTATTGCGAATATTATCATAATTGTTAGCAATTTCACCAATTAATTTATCATATGATAATGATTTATCATAATATCCTAAATTAGGTTCTTCATTTTCTTTCCATTCATCTGCAGAATGAACACAGTAATTATTATCATCTTGATAAATTGCAAAAACACATCCACAAGATGAATATCCCGCAAAAGATGACCATACTCTTCCATTTCTTATAATCATATAATCATTATTACTTAGAATTAATGAATTCATTAGCCATTCTTTTGTAGTAACCATTTTTAAGTAAGTTATATTATATATTTATATAAATATTTCTTTATATAAATATATAATATAAAATAACTAAAACTAAATAAAAATATTAAACACCATTACTAACACCATTATTTAATATTCTTTCATCATATCCAGTTACAATACCAGAATTATTAGTACCTGCTAATTCAGGTGTAGCTGCATAAGGTAATTGACTATTTGGTATATATTCACCCGTTTTATTGAATTGTCTAAACCATGTTTCACCAGATACTCCCCACATATCATCTGGAGTACTTGCTGGACCTCTTGAACCTAATGAAGAAGCCCAATCTGATCCATCACCACCTTTAAACATTTTCATAAGTTTATTTTTTAAAGTCTTTTTAGTGGATTTCTTTGTAACTTTTTTAACAGGTTTCTTTGTTAAAGTCTTTTTTGTAGATTTCTTTGTAACTTTTTTAACAGGTTTCTTTTTTAAAGTCTTTTTAGTAGATTTCTTCAAGACTTTTTTAACAGGTTTCTTTTTTAAAGTCTTTTTAGTAGATTTCTTCAAGACTTTTTTAACAGATTTCTTTGTTAAAGTCTTTTTAGTAGATTTTTTACCACCCTTAAGCAATCTTTGACCACCAATTCTCATATTTTTTAATGCAACAGTTGATTTAATATAATCATCATCAAGTTTTTTCATATATCCATTAAATCCATTAATTGCATTATTCATAGTATTTTGAACAGAACTAACTGGAGAATCTGATATATTAGGAATACCACCGCCATTATGTTTCTTATTATTTTTACGTCCTCCTGTCTTCATCATAGTATTATGATTAGCAGTACTTGATGTTGATGCAGTAAAAGGTGCCAACATTCCAACACCAATATCATTTGCTTCAATTGCACCATATGCACTCATTATACCATTACCAGAATTTGCTGGATAATTATTTTGTGCCATATTTTCATCATAAAATCTTTGTTCCATACTTGTTGCATTTCCTCCTTTCATTGATGATTTTTTTTTAGATACTGTTTTCTTCTTTTTAATTGTAGTCTTTTTCTTAGATCCAGTCTTCTTTTTAGATGAAGTCTTCTTTTTAGATACAGTTTTCTTTTTAGCTGAAGTCTTCTTCTTTTTACCACCTTTTTTAACAATATCATCAATAGGATATAACATATCTACACCAATATCATTATCAGTAAAACTATCTGCATTACCACCTGATTTTACTGTTTGATGTTGATTATTATCAATATGATATAACATATCTACACCAATATCATTATCACTAAAATCATTATCACTACCACCTTTTAATGATCTTTTTTTGGTAGTTTTTTTACTGGTTTTTTTGACAGACTTCTTTTTACTTGTTTTTTTAACAGACTTCTTTTTAGTGGTAGTTTTTTTAACAGACTTCTTTTTAGTAGTAGTTTTTTTAAGAGACTTTTTTTTACCACCAAAAGCAGTTGCAAAACTAACACCCATATTATTTTTGGTTAATTCATTCATTGATACATCATAATTAGTAGATTTATATAAATCTTGACCGGTAGATGTAGGAATTAAACTATTACCACCATTATGATTAATTCGTTCCATATTATAATAATCTGTTGAAGGATAACATTTACTGCATCCACTTTGAAATGGAGCAAAATTAGATGTACCGTAACTTGACATTTATATTAATAAATTATATAAAAATTTAAATTCAATTTATTATAAATTATATAATAAATTATATAATAAATATATTTTTAATCAAATTGCACAACTATACTTATATTATGTTTATTTACTGTTTTAGTAGCAGAAACTGATAATTCAGTTCTTTTTCTTCTATTATTTTCTTCACCAGTTTTTTTCTTGTATAAATTTCTTAATGAATTATTCATATCAGACTCTATAATATCATAATTTTCTGCAATATAATTTAAAATATTATTTTCTATAGCCCATCTAAAAAAATTTAATTGTCCTACAGTTGTTACTAATTCATTATTATCATGATCTATAAATGATATTCTTTCACGCCTACAAAATGGATCAAAATTTAATTTAGCATATGCCTTTAATTGTGACTTGTAATCCAAATATACTATAAAATTTTTCACTTTATTATCATTTTCAATTTGATAATGAATATTATTTTTTTTAGAATAATTTGTTACAAACCAATCTAATATTCTTAATGATATTTTGGATTTACCAGATATTATTGGAATAACTTTATCTAAATATTCTCTTTTTGAAAAAAAATATATCAATGATTTCATTAATAAATCTTTTTTTGATGAAATTGATTTTAAATTAGTATATTTAAATTCATCTGTTGTCAAGGAAAGTTTAGATATTTCCATCTTTTATTAAATTAATATATACATCATTTCTTTAAGTATAGCATATAATATTTATAAATACATATTATAAGTAGATATATAATCACGTGTATTCATATCATTTGGACTAATATAAAAATCAACTTCATATAAATCATCTGGTACTCTATCAACACTTAAACCATTTAATTTAACATCATTTTTAAAATATTCACCAATATTTTTAAGATGTTCATTTAATATTCCATGCAATAATTTTATTGCTCTCATGTATTTTTGTACATAACTTTCAGGTATATTATATATAAGTGAATTTAATGCATTTAATGCCTTATTTTTTTCTAATATTGCAGTTTGATAATTTAAATATTGTCTATTTAATCCAATTTTTGCTTCATATTCTATACCAATTACATTATTACAATGAATTAAAGAATCAACATAACTTGATATATTATATGAAGATGTTGATTTAATACTTATAAATAAATCAATTAATGCAGGATTTAAATATAAATATGATTTTTGATATGGTTTTATTGGAGTAATAAATATATTATTTTCACTTGCTGTAATCCAACTATCCTTATTATCATACATTAATTTATGTAAAAACTTTAATTCATCTTTTTTACTACTTGTATATTCCATAAATTTAACATAATCTGTATTTACTAAAAAATATATTATAATACAAGATATTATTAAAGAAAATATATGACTATTATCAAGTTTAAATGATGTTATAAATCTAAATATTACAAATACAATAAATATATATATTATCAAATTATATTTAGGTAATTTATATATCAAATTAAATATATTAGTATCATATTTATCATAATTATCAAAAAATGAGTTTATATTATTAGTTGCTTCGGTTGTTTTATCTAATAAATTTTGAAATATAATACTTGTCATTATATTAACTATAAATATTTTTCTTTTATATAATTATAAATAAATGTCTTATGTTTTCAAAAAATCTGTCGAAATGGAAAATATAAATGGACACAAAAAACAAGCATTTTCAGTTGTTAAAGGTAAAGATGATATCATATATAAAATTAATGGTATTGGTAATGGTAATACATTTGATATAAAAGAAACATCAATGCATAATGTAAATGGTACTAAAAGAAAATTTTTAGTAAAAAAACGATCATATAAAATTAAAGGTTTAAATTTAAAAACAATTTTAAATGAAATAAATCAAAAATCAAAAGAACAACCTAGAAAAATTAGATTACAAAATATTTTACCAATAATGCATACTCGTACTCATATATCTCATCCTCAACAATTAAATCATAATAATATTCCAAAACCTAAACCAAGTTTAAAAAATATTATAATTTCTATAGTTAAAGAAAGTAACAGTATTGGAAAATCACCTGTTAAAATATCTGGATTAAAACCAATTTTTAAAACAAATATTGACAAAAAATTAAAATTTAAAAAACAAAAGACAGACAAAGAAATAAGTAAAAAACAAAAATCAACCAAAAAATCAACCAAAAAATTAACTCAAAAAGTTATAAAAAAAGAACAATCTAAAAAAAAAACCAGCAAAAAACATACTAAAAAACATAGAAAAGATATTAAGTAAATTATATAATTTTAATTTTTATATTAAAAATCAATATAAAGAATTAATATATAATAATATTATACATTGATTTAACAAAAAATATATTTATAATGACTGAAACAACAAGTATAGGTATTCAATCTGTTGGTGATAATGTTAATTGGAAATATTTAAATGAAGAAAGAGTTGATGATCCAATTATTACAATATTAATGAAAGAAGCAAAAATGTTATTTATTGATAATAAAATTAATATTAAGAATAATAATGATCAAATATTATTAAAGTTATGTATAGAATATTATAATAAGTATTTAAAAGATAATAAGATAAATAGTATTATTAAATTGGAATATAATATAGATAAACAAGATAATAATAATTTAAAAGATAATAATAATAATGATAATGATAATAATGATAAAAAAGATAAAAAGAAGATTAAACAAAATAAACATGGAATGAAACAAGAAGTTACTAAAAAAGATTTAATGTTGCAAAAGATTGCAGAAGATAATGTTAAAAAAGATATGAATGATTTTATAAAGACATTAGTAATAAATGAAAATATGCCACATATTAATAAAAAGAATATTGAGTCATTATTTGTAATATTAAATTGGGGGATATATTTAATAGAAAACAGTAAAAAAATATTTGATAATAAAATATATATTAATTGCAGTATAAGTTTATATAGAGCCATTTATGAAGTTGATTTTTTGACAGAAACTTTAAAAAAGGAAATGATGAAAGTTGTTTTAAAATTAGAAGATATTATATATTTAAGATGTATTAATGACAATTATATATTCAAACTTTTAATGGATAATTTAATATTATTAATTGATTCACATTGGGATTTAATGAAACCTAAATCAGTTTGTTTATATAATGAACAAAAAGACATTATTAGTTTAGTAACTGAAAATTTAAATAAGAAAATGTTAATATTTTATGAGATGCCTCCTGCAAATGGTAAAACTGTATTATCAGCAATCTTAGCAAAGATAATTAGTAATAAAAATGATAAAAAACACAAGAGAAAAACATTACTTTATATTTGCTATAATACTATTGTAAGAAATGAAATTGCTAAATTATGTATTACACATAGTTTAGATGTAAAATATTGGTTAGCAGTAACAATGCCTGATAAAGAGACTGGTAAAATAAAACCATTTTTGAAACCATATAAAAATTGTTATCCAGATTGGAATAAAAAGAGAACACCAAAAGAACAAGAGAAATATGACAAATTAAAAGTTAATAGATATAATGATGATATTTTTGAACAATGGAAATTTTATTTAAATGAAACTAGATTATTATCAGAACAGTATTTTGATGTAAAAGATTATACTAATGCAGATAATTTACCAGAAATGATTATATCAGATTTAGATTCAGCATATACTTTATTATCAACTTTTCCAGATACATTTATCACATATTTTGATGAAGCATTTGCATCTTCAAATTTGGAAATTACATCCAAAATAATGAGTGTATTAGGTCATACTGTATTAGTTTCAGCTACATTAGCAAGTCCAGAAGAAATACCCACAGTAATTAATGATTTTAAGACAAGACATGGTCATGATAATTATGATTTTTTAAAAATAATCAAATCAACAAAACAACATATTAGTAGTACATTTATAGAAGAAAATGGATATATATTTGCACCTCATGATTTTGTTACAAATCTTGATGATTTAAAATTATTTTTAACAAATATAGATAAACCATTAATAAGAAGAGGTTATTCACCTGAAGTTGTATTTAATATTTCAAAAGTTATTAATGATGATTTACCAATTAATTTAAAATTTAAAAGTTATTTTGATAAACTTGGTAAAATATCACATGAATCACTTAGAGATTATATATTTGATATATTAAAATATATCGATAATACTATGTCTAATACATTACTTGAAAAAATATTAAGTATTAAAACATTGAAAATACCTGATATGAATATTAATAATATATTTACTACAAGTGCATATCATTATTGCAATAATAAAACATTACATGTTTCTACTGTAGAAGGATTTAATATGCAAATTGAGGACATGTCAAAAACATTATTATTAGATGCACCAAAAATTAATGATGTATTAAATATTTACACAAAAGAATATAATGAAATTAAAAAGAGTATTGAAAATTTAGATAGAAATGGTAATAAAGATTCAGATTATGAAAGAACTAAATTATATAGAAATATGGATAATTTAAAGTTAAAATTTTCAAGTGAATGTATTGTTAATTCATTATCACATTCACAAAAATATGGAACAGATAAATTTATAACAAATTATAATACAGATGTATTTGCTAAAAAAGATGATTTAGATATATATAATGATACTAGAACTAAACTATTATTTTCAGGAATTGGAATATATGAACCTGAATGTTATAGTAATATTCAAATGAATTATTTTTTAAGAAAAAAAGATGCATTTAAATTTATATTATCAACACCTTCTATTGTTTATGGTACAAATATTAGTTTATCAATTATTGATATTAATAAATCATTTTTAAAAGATAGTACAAAAAATACATTATATCAATTAATTGGAAGAGCAGGAAGAAAAGGAAGAAGTCATTCTGCAACAATTATATTTAGAGATAATGAAATGTTGAAAATGATATTAAATACTGATGTTAAAAATATTGATGCTGATTTAATTGAATATAATTATAATAAACTATTATCTAATAAATAAAAATAATAAATGCCTTTATCATTTGTTTTAGTTTTTTTTTATAAATAATTTTCTAATTTTGATATAAATGAGAAAATTAAAAATAGATACTCTTATGCTTTATATAGAAGAATATAAAGAAAATATTAATGTTATTAAATTAGATAATAAAGATGAAAATTATATATTATATTCTGGTGAAAATATAGATGATAATACTATTGATAAAACTCTTTTTAAAAGATTAGAATTTAATGAAACCATTTCTATTACTCCTAAAGCAAAATTTAATTCATTAGGTTTAAATACTATATATGATAAAAATACTAATTTATATAAATTATATATTAAAAATATGCCTATATATTATTCATTTACAAATAAACCTATTATAAATAATCAACTAAAATTAATATTAAATAATGGTACTGTTTATAGTTATATCAAGAAAAATACTCCCACAAATAATCTTATAGATGATATTTTAAATAAAAATAATAATAATAATATTAAATCAATTATTATAAATAATAATATTGAAACAAATAGTATAATTGATAATAAAGATATAAATAATGATATTAATATAATTAATATTGTTAAACTTAATGAAGAAGCAACTATAGAAGAAACAACTTTGATAAAAAAAAATCTGGAAGAGCAAACTGTGGAAGAAGTAACTGTAAATAACGTAAATATGGAAGAGCAAACTGTGGAAGAAGTAACTGTAAATAACGTAAATATGGAAGAGCAAACTGTGGAAGAAGTAACTATAAATAACGTAAATATGGAAGAGCAAACTGTGGAAGAAGTAACTATAAATAACGTAAATATGGAAGAGCAAACTGTGGAAGAAGTAACTGTAAATAATGTAAATCTAG
>JACCEB010473554.1_pt1 | contig 47230 bp, 24 predicted proteins | sample 7454761 | NCBI WGS metagenome assembly JACCEB01 (sample SAMN15323454, study PRJNA562643) | freshwater metagenome | isolation source: river surface water | place: USA:Blue River Watershed | collected 2017-08-18
AATTATACAAGCTATTCTTCAGGATCAAAAAGACTGCCACCCGGATATAAGCCTTCAAATATTTTCTTCAAAGCATCAGAATCATCTAATTTCTTTCTGAAATTATTTATTTCTGTAGAAGATATAGATGATGGGGTGAATTCATTATTAGGATCTTTAGGTAATGAATTTTTATATTCATACACCATAGACATTAATTGAACAACAGCAAAAGTATCCTTACATTTTGGGCATCTCATAATTGTGTAAGCTTCAACTTCTGATTTAGGAAGCCAACCTAAATGGGACTCTTTGAAAAATGGATGCTTACAATTACGGTTTAAGCATGATTTAGGTTTTCCAACAATAGTCTGTGTTCTCATGTTATATGCCCTTTTTGTTGATAAGAGTAATATTCTGTTGCGAAATATAAAGCATCCTCTAGGTTATATGTTATTCTATACAGTATAATCTAATGTAAGTTTCAATGTCGATTCTTATATTCCATAGATGGGAAATAATATAAGAAGGAGAAGTACATTGAGATTTTTTAAAGATTTAGAAGATTTATTAGATGCAGTATATAGTGCTGTATTCAACTTCAAGCATGACTAAGAGAAAAGGCTACTTTATGTAGCCTTTATCATTTTAAAATCCCAAGATCTTTCATATCTATAAACTCTTTTTCTCATATTGGAGTGGGTTTTCAGATTCTTGTGTTGGTCATAAAAATCAATCACTACAGCATAAGGTTTACCATTCAAGGTAGATTCATTAGCATCACGACCTACACATCTTAATACTCTACCCACTTGTTGATATGTTGTTACAGGGGAAGCACAAGATCCAGCTATGATTAAAGTGGCTATTTTCGGGGCATCTACACCTGTATTAGCCCATTGAGTAGCTATCAACACTATTTCATTGTTTTCAACGCTATTTAGCATTCTTCTGCGGTAATTCTTTTCCTCATCTGTAGGATCTATTTCACCCTTATCACCACCAGGAACAAATACTGCATCTTCTATCATGGATTCTAATATAGACCCATGTTCTCTTCTTTCTACTAAAATTAAAACAGGTAAACCGGCTTCCTTAAAAGATTCCGCAAATTGTTTAATTCTGTAGTTTCTTTCCCAAGAATTTACTATATTTTGATCATAAGCATCAGCATATGTTTGAGGTGTTGAAAATTCTTCTATCTCAACCATAAAGATTTTAGGAGGTACTAAGAACTTTCTATCAATTAAGTCGCTGTTACTGACTTCATATATTTTTCCACCTAAAGCACCTTCTATTCGAATTTCTTGATTGTCAGTTCGATAAGGTGTAGCAGACATACCGCCACAGTAAAAAGCTTCGTGTGCAAATGACCTAAGCTCTTCTACAACCACAGCAGCTAAATGGGCTTCGTCTACTATAAACCCTTTACAGGAAGAAATAAGCTCTCTTACTTGAGCTTTTTCAAATAATATCTTTTGCCTATTATCCCATGCAGCTTGAGCTTTTTTATATCCTGCTAATTCAACTTTGACCTTAGCAGCAAAATCTTTATTATATTGTTTTTCAAGATTGGCTAAAGAAGTAACTAATGCTTTATTCTTTTTGGGATCTTTTTCTATTTCAATTTGTTTTTTAGTGTTCTCGATATCTAAGGATATTTTAGACAAATCTCGTGTAGCATTATTTTTTGAAATAGTCCATTTTTTTGTTGCTAAATCTAATTCTTTTTGCAGTTGTTCAGTTGATTTTGTTCCGTCGCCATCATTCGTATCTACAATTTTATATTGCTTTTCATTGTATTTTTTATTATAGGCTGTAAGAATAGTTTGATAAGTACATACATTGATACCTTGCATATTGATATCAACTACACCGCCACCAATTTTACCAACCTTAACAGGCTTACCATCTAATCTTAAATATTTTTCAAATTCTTTTTGAGTCTGATTAAGTAACTCTAAAGCAGGAACAATAAATACTACAGGATATGTTTGTATTTGGGTAAAAAGATAGCAAGAAGTTAATGTTTTACCAGCGCCAGTAGCTAAAGCAAGAATACCAGTGCCAGTTTCTGCAAATTTTTCTGCTGAGAGTTTTTGGTAATCTCTTAATGTACGATTACCTAAATCTAATGTTAATGGATAAACTTTTTTTGGTCTTTTGCGATTATCAATAATTTTATGCTCTACTTTGAGTTCATCTAATAATCCAACGACCCTATAAAGCAAACCAGTAGGAAATTGACCTAGCTTACGATTATAAATTGAAATCGTGCCATCCCAAATGCCCTGCTTATATTTTTCAGACCACTCATGATTCGGAACTTTATAAGATAATGCTTTTTTGATTTCATTATGTACCGAATTAGAATAAAAAGGGTCATCCGAGAATGACCCTACAATAAAGCATGCGTGATTGTTAACGTGAATTTCAACCATTTCACACTAATAGTATCATGCTAGTATGATTTATGCAATTACATGAGACATTGATTGGAATTTATCAACACCCACTGCAATATCCATCTTTTTCTGACCTTGGAGCATACTGATAGATGTTTCTGCTAATTCAGTGATAATAGCAACATCAGTATCAGATAATTCGATATTATTTTGTGAAGCTACTATTTTAAGAAATCTAATTAATTGATCAACTTTATCAGCTTCATCAAATGCTCCATCCGAAGCTCTTTTAATACCTTCAGCCCAAGCATCTAAAATTACTTGACCTTTAGTTCCAAGCTTTGAACCTAATACACTCTTGACTAATAAAAGTACTTTGTATACATAATCAGATTCTGTTTTAAATCTTCTAGCAATAAAAGGAAGAATTAAGACTGCAATAACAAAGCTTATTACTAAAATAATATGATCTTTGCCGATATGATATAAGGTATTCATAATTTTATCTAGAACACCTGTGCGTTGAAGTATATCCATTTAGCAATCCTTAGCTACTACATCGTCCCCTTCATCAGTAGCATTGATATCTAGATCCATAGATGTTACTAGCGGGATTTCCAACACATCCTTAACGATAATAGATTGTGGCTCTGGCTTTGTTTCATCAGATTCTACAACCTTGATTTCTTCTTCGACACCTTCTTCAGATGTAAAAGACTTGATAGACCCAGTAGCTCGCTTTACCATTGACATAATTTTATCCTCACTTCAAAGTTTCAAGATAACTTTGTAATATTTCTTTCTGCTGATCAGTTATACTATCAGGATTTTTATACAGAATTTTGACGAAGAAATCACCAAATCCGTTAGGTCTTGGTAATCCTTTATTTGCAAATCTAAACATGTGATTATTAGCAGTATGTGCTGGTATTCTCATTTTAGATTGTGTTTCATCAGGCATTACAACTTCCATTTCATCGCCTAGTAATGCGTTTATAGGATTTATATAATATTCCTTAACTCCATTACCTTGTTGGTCAAACTGAAAAGATTGGTCTGCTAAATAGAACTCAATAATTAGTGGACCAGAAGGATGATTTGGATCTATATGATTACCTTTGCCTGACAAAATCATATTATCAAACAAAATTCCATGTTTTGTAGTGATTGTTACAGAAGAATTTTCATTTTTGTGCCCAGCGCCATTACATTTTAAACAAGGGCTAGAATACATCATCCCGTTTCCATTACAAACATGACAAGGTCCCGCATCTACAACATGAACATACATACCTTCATGGATTTGCTGTATGTTTCTACCTCTGCCTTGACATTGTTGACATATATGTTGAGAACCTGATCCACCTTTACCAGAACAATCATTACAAAACACATTTCTGGAATAATTAACTGTCTTTTCAACAACATTATAAATTTCTTTTAATGTCAGTCCGATATTAACTGACACAGGAGTATTTTTATTATTTTGTTGTGATCGTCTTTGAAATGGATTTGAAAATGGATCAAAGCCGAATGGATCAAACCCAGATTGTTGAGACCTGTACTGTTGAGGATTATCGTACTGTTGTTTTTTACCAGGATCGGATAATACAGAATATGCCTCACCTAACTGCTTGAACTTTTCTTCAGCACCAGGTTCTTTATTTACATCTGGGTGATATTGTCTTGCTAATTTACGATATGAAGCTTTAATATCTTCTGGAGATGCGTTTTTATCTACGCCTAAGATTGAATAGTAGTCCACACATATATTATACGCTAGAAATACTATTTAGTAATATTTTGAGCTTATTAATAGGACAGACAGAATTCTCGCCAACACCTACATCAGCGTGTTGTCCAGTTACACCAATAACATGTCCTATTACAAGACCATCTGTACCAATAACCATACCGCCTGATACACCCTGAAGAATATCAGCATCAATAAAGATAATATCTTGCCAAGAAGGGCCAGCATCTCCAGGAACAGATTGATGAATATTACTTACTCTTCCTACTGTTGCTGTGTCTTGCCAACCCTCTGGAGCACCAATAACAGCTATTATATCGCCAATTTCTACAGTGTCAGAATCCGCTAAATTTACTGATGGGATATTTCTTACAATATCTTGGCAAAATAATATAGCGCTATCATATTCGTCGCTACTAACAACTACACTAGCTTCATATAATGCTTGTCCGTCAAATGTGATTATAATTTGAGCAGCCATTTTTTTGAGATCTTCAGGAGCAACATGACCTGCAGTAGCAATGTATCCATTACCTAAATGAAAACCACTACCAGACCATTGTTCTTTGCCAGTTTTGACGTAGATAGTACAACTAGCTTTTATTGCATCTTGAATTACTTCTTTGATGGGATCGCTTACCTTTTGAGCAGCTTTCATATTCCACTCAATCAAATCAACACTTAACTTAAATGACATTACATAATAACCTTATATTTTATGTAAGATTTAGCTATAGGACCAAATCTTCTACTATCATCAGACTTTTCAGGATTATCCCCAACTACAAAATAATAATCTTTTTTAATTTCAAAAGACATCACTCTATTGCGATTATGATGATCGTGTAAGAAATTGTAAAGATCTTTTTTATCATCAGGCATTAAAATCATGCCTGAATAATCAATGTAATACGAATATTTATCACCAGCTACATATTTTATTCTTTTTATTAATGTATCTGATTCCATATTGTCTATTAAAACCACATCACCAGTTTTAATCTTATCTGTTTTATAAGCTAAAACTAATTGATATGGCTTTAGAGTAGGTGTCATTGATTCTCCAATAACCATTACTACTCTAAACGGTCTGAACGCTAACAAATAAACAGAAATAGCTAAAAATATAATTGATAAACTATATTTAAGTAATTTCATATTCTCTTCTCCAGTTTTTATGAGTTACATTGGAGAAGAGCTGAGTGCATTTTTATTTTGAGACTTGCTCTTCCTCAGTTACGGTCTAAATTTATTATTAGCAAAAGATGGAATACCAAATCCCCATTCACCAGATCTACCGATAGCAACATTATTACTATCTCTATCGCAAACATCATCTAATCTTTGCAACATATCTTGGTAGTTTTTAATTAATGGAACATCAGGAGTTTTTCTTGACCATGCTAATAATAAAGCACAAACACCAGCCATAAACGGACATGCTTGACTAGTGCCATTTAGCTTTGCATATCCTTTGTTTAAGTGACATGCATAGATATCAACCCCAGGAGCTACAGCATCAACTTCATCAGATCTACTGGAAAAATGAGCCAAGTTACCAGTTCTATCTAATGCTGCTACTGCTATAACTTCATCATATCTAGCAGGATAATTTGTTCTTCCAGCATCATTCCCAGCTGCTGCTAAAACAATAATTCCTCTATTAGTAGCTTCTTTAATTTTTTCGTGTAAAGCTATTGGGGCTTCTGTAGGAGATCCAAGAGACATACTAATAATATCCGCACCAGCATCCATAGCGCCTTGTATACCTGCAATAATTCCTTCATAAGAGCCTGAGCCATTATTTCCGAGAACTTTTACAGGGATAATGTTACAACCTGGAGCTACACCAACCATACCCATTTCATTGTTTCTCGCACCAACAATTGATGCACAATGTAAGCCATGACCGTTATAATCGATATGATCATTTTCTCCTGAAAAGTTCAAAGGTGACAAAATTGCACCTTCCATATCAGGATGTTCTGCAATACCAGTGTCAAGAATAGCTACATTAATACCTTCACCCATGGTATATTTCCATGCTTCAGGAATAGAGCTCTGCATCAAACCCCAGTCAATTACTTGTGAGAAAGATTGCATTACATGAATAGGAACTAATTCTTCATCAGGAATGAACTTGATATTGTCTTCCATTTTATTCTCCTTTTACTATTTTAAAATTTCCTTAGTCAACACACTAAGTTCCTTTAGTAAACAGTAATATCTTCAGACTGAACCAACGTGCCATACAATGTTCCGTCATATGGAGTAATTCTATATGAGATCACAATACCTGAACTGACATATTTAGATGGCAATATAGAACCAGTATAGATAGATGTTTTAGAATCATTCACATACCAATTAATGATTGATGTAGAATCCACACCCTCAATAGTTACATCACTACTTCCTGTTTCACCATCGTTAAAAATATATTTAGCTTTTAGTTCTACATTGGGAGATATATAATTTACGCCACTAGTAATTGTTTTTCCAACACCTGTAATTTGTGCTGATTTAACATATGGTTTTTTATTACCACCAATTGTAACAGGTAAAGATTCGTAAGCTACACCTTCTGTCAATCCATCAGAAGGATAAACAATAACTTTAACTTGATCATTTTCAATAAATAAACTATTAATATCTGATAGTTTTTCTACTGTTCTATTATCATAATCTGGCATAGAGTTAGACGCATTAACTCTTAAGAATGATCCGCCACCTCTTTTTCTGTACCATTCTGTTCTGGTATTTAATTCTTTATTATTTTCTTCAGAAATAAAATCATAATCGATATATATTCTTTCAGTAGAAATAGCAGGAGATGGTAATAAAGATAATGAGTCAGGATAGATAGTAGGTGACGGAGAAGATAAGAAATCTAATTCTACATCTTTATTTGCTGTAGCAGTATATGTCAATCCAAACTTTTGATAATCTACAGAAGAATTAGTATATTTTGAAATCTTAACACCAACTCTAAATTTATTAGATGGAAGAACAAATACGGTGACTATATCAGTAAAGTTTAATTCTTTAGTGAATGTAACTGTACCCATTTCTCTGTTAGTGAAATATCCGCCTCTTACTATAGAGCCATTAACTAAAACAACAACACTACTATCACTAGGCCATCTACCATTTGCGAGATAATATGTTCTGTTATCTATGGTAGACGTTGTTTCTCCATTATAATTAACAGCAGATTCAGGTGTTACTATATCCACTGTAATGATAGCAGTCACAGGTTTTTCTGAAGTGAAATAAATCAATCCATTAGCAGAATCTAAAGAGTAATAATTAGAATCTTTACCAACACCTACTCCATTGATGTAAATAGTAACATCATCGGTATCAGTCCAAGAAGCAGTGTTACCTGAAGATTCGTAAACTTGATAGATAAAATAATCTGTTGTTGTAGTCTTTAAATCAGTTCTACTTAAAGCATCTGTATACAAAATAGAAGATTGTCTATTAGGCATCACACCATTGCGACCAGATTTAATAGTGTAGAAATCAGACCAATCTGTAGAATCTCCTCTACAAATACCCCACTCGAATTTTGCTGCTAGATTACCTTTATCGTGTGAGTGAATATATTCAAATAAGCTTCCATCTATTGTGTTTGAATTGGTAATATGATATTCAACAGCTGGATTGATAATAGTATGATAAAGTTCAGTAATAGAAGGTCTTACTCTTGCAGTCCCGTTCCAACCGTCTTTCATTTCAACACTGTACTGAATAGCTAACACATCTTTGTTTAACACAAAAGCAGAATTAGATGTCAAAGTTATCCATGAAGAATAATTTGTACGATTTGAAGTCCATCTAAATTTAACAATACAGCTACTATTAATTGTAGATGTTGGTGCTGAATAATTTGTAAATACTGATGTTATGTATTTTGGCTCATCATAATCAATTGTTTTGGTCCACTTACCAACAAATATTGAATTGCTATTACCATGCATCAAAGAATCAAATGCGTTATCAAAATCAGATAAATTAGCATCAGTTCCTATATGAAAGAATTTTCCAGATTGACCAATTTTCAGTAAATCTGCATGTGTTGTATTTTTTCCTAACAAGAATGCATTGATATTTACACCATTATCGTTCCAAGCTGTTGATGCATTTTCTATAATTTCAAGAGCGGTATTTACAGATATATTTTTTCCATCTGTAAATACAAATGATAATGGTAAATAAGATTCAGACCATCTTCTTATTAATTCAGTTGATAATATTTCAGAAGAAGCAATATTTCCTTGTGTTCCATCCCAATCTTTTCTCAATACTACAGAAACAGTATCGCCTAATGATAATGCTGGACTAAATGTTATCTGACCATTGTTAGGATTAATTGTATATCCACTAGTGACAACAACATTATTTACGCTTACCTCAACATAAGAATATGAGGACTCAATCCATTTATATAAAGTTACACCATCTTTAGATAAACCAATATTTGGCTGTGTGATATTAGCTGAGTTTAATGGTACTAAATTAACTTGAGCATCAGAACTTGTAGAATACCAAGATTTCAATTCACTGAATCTAAGTGAAGAAATTGATGTTAAATAATTTATAATAGTATTTGTTCTTGATATATTACCAACACTATCATTTGGTTTTAGAATAGATTCAGCAATACCTTGAGGGCTTAAGGTAGTAATTGCAATATCAATCGCTTCATTTTGCGTGGATTGATTACCCTTTTGTTTTAAAGCAGATATGTAAGATTTTATAACAATTGAATCATTAGTAAAGCCTGAAATAGTTTTTTGAAGAATAGAATTGCCATAAACCCATACATCAGCATAACTTAATGGTAAAGAAGCTATAGTTGTTCTATTCCAAATTCTATCTACAAGACCACTTAATTCATTTTCATAGTTGCTTATATTATCAAAAGCAAATCCCATAGATGTAGTATCATCTATCAAGAAAGATGTAGCGAATTTAAAATCAGTGGTAAGTGCGCCAGAATCATTTACAATTAATCCATTAAAATCACCATCAGCCCACCCATTAATTGCTGATGTTGATTTATAACCTACAATTTCATTTGTTTCAGAATATTGAGATTGTCCTGTGAAATAAACTTGGAAGAACAAATCATCCGAGGTATTTAAAGCTGTCCAGGATGTTCCATTTGTACTTGTATATGCTCTACCATCGGAATAAGGATTAGAAAGGGTAGATTTTTTCCATTGTACTAAAGATATTCCACCTACTTGCACTACTTCTCTGATAACTAATGCATAAGTACTAGTTGAATTTGGTAATGTTACAGGTAGATATATTGAAAGAAAACCTGGATATTTAATTGAATTAGCAGTAAGTGAATCTGAGGTAAATCCAGATGGTAAATAACCTTGTGAAATTAAAGTAGCAATAGTACCAGCACCACTCGCTGCTATTTGGGTTAATGGTGTTCCGTTTACATCAGTAGTATATATATAAGCTTGTATCTGGTTACCTAAAGATACACTATACGCTGGATCAGATTGTAATTGCTTCAAATCAAAGTAAGCAGATATTTTAAATACTTGTGTCTGCCCTGTTTGTGGTTTAAATGTTTGAGCCACCCAACCACCAGTAGTATTTGTAGAACCTAAACTTAGATTTGAATTAATAGTAGAGTTAAATGTTACTGGATATGAATTTTCTGCTGTTGGTTTACCAGATAAATACCATGTGTCACCATCATCTACGCTATACCACATTCCCTTTTCTGTAGAAGCAAGCAAAACATTTTTAGTAACAGAGATTGAATTTTCTGTATATGTACTTGAGAATATGTTTAATGCATATACTGTAACTGCACCACCAAGAATTCTCTCACACTTTTCGAAAGAATTACCCTCATTAAATGATCTGTAAACACCATCATTAGTACCTATAAATATTTTACTTTTACCTGGAGGGCCGACTTCTGTAGACAAAGCATAGCAATAACAACTAACACCTGATAAAAACGTATTTTCTACAGTAAATGTCAAATCATTTTCAGTAGGATCACACCATCTCCAATTACGTACTTTCAAAATGCCGTTAGATGTTAAAATAAACATTGGCACAGGAGCAGTAGTAGATGGAGGAGTGGCTAATGCTCTGAAAATATCATAAAATTTAGTCGTCTTGTATGCGTTATCAAACATTTCACGACCATTTAATATAGATGCAAAAGAGCCTGATCTGCTTCCATTAGTTACAGCATATAATCCATCTTCTGCACATATATATAAGGCATCTACTTTAGTTTGTTGTGAATTGCCCTGAGAGTCTGTAGTGATTCTGATAAATTGATCTTTATATAAACCGTAGACATTTTTACCATCGACTAAATCAAAATGGTCAGAGGTAAATGTTGATGATCCAGAAGTAACGTTAACAAAAGCTAATCCATCTTCTTTACCATAAGCTTGAAATGTCCCGCCAAACCAAGATCCAGATAGATAAGAAAATTGAGTTTGAGGATATACTACATTCTGTGACCAAGAAACATTTTTTTGCCACAAGCCAGTGTCAGAACCAGTAGAAATTAATCCATCTACATTTTTGATATAATATGATCTACTACTTCCGCCTAAATCAGATTCTTTCACCCATGCTGTACCGTTATAATTCCATAAACCTGAGTCAGTAGCAACTTTCATATCTGACCCTGTTTTTGTAGCATTATAAACAGCATAAACACTGACTGGATTAAAAGGTTTATCAGTTAAAGATGGTAAAAGTCCTGAGTAAGAGCTTGAATTTGAAGCTTTTTTATCATAAATAGTTGAAAGATTTGTACTATCAACTAATAGAGTTTTTATTAGTCCTCTTTCATCTGTTCCTATTACTGGTGATTCTGAAAATGTAAATAAATTAGCATAATTGGATTTTGATGCTAAAGCTAATTGTAATGTATTAGAATTATCTACTGAGGTTAAATGATATGTTAGATTATTTTGTTTTTTGTAAAGTAGATCTTCTATACCTAAAACATTCTTATATACTACTAGATGAACAGTAGAAGAGGCTGGAAATGTAATCGTACTTGTTCTAGCAAAAGGTAATGTGATTTTTTTTGTTACTGGATCTACGTCTACTGTAATTTTTTCAGTAATAGTATCAAATCTAATTTCTAATATTTTTGTAGATGAAGGAATAGTTGATGGATTATCTACATACATTACCAGATCTGTAGGTAATAAATCTGTAGATAATTTAGTTACACTTTGTTCTTCTGTTACTAAATATCTTAATACTTCTGCATGTGGATTTTCACCAGTATTAGATATATATGCACCTTTACGAATAATAGTTACAGTAACATCATTTCTATCAGATTTTAACAGTGATGATAAGAAAGAAATTTTACCTTCAGTAGCATTTGTTGTGTATGGAATATTACTGACAACATCATTTATATAAACAATAACATCAGCATTTTCGGCATTCCATGGATCAGTATAGAAATTTACATATTCTCTTTCATATGTAAAAATATCCCAGCTATTTTTAGCATTATCAAATTTAACTGCTTGATAATCTTCCAATACAGAGAATGTAGAAGTATCTTCTGTATTAGTGTATGAATTAAACAATGTTAACTCATCTGACTCATAAAGATATTTTTGAGTTCTAGTCCAAGGATTTAATAAAGATGTAGAATCGAACAAAGCATCAGTAGACTTAAATAATCCTTTATTAGTACCAGCATATATAATTCCATAGTCTGTTGAAGAATCAGTGATAGAATATAAGTGATTAATTATTCCGCCTTCTACATTCCAAGATAAAGCAGAGGTTGTAGGATTTATATTAGGATCAAACGAATCTGTTACAATATTTATTCCACCAGTATGATAGATTAAGTATTGGTTGGTAGACTTTCTCTGTGTGATACCTTTTATAGTATTTCCACTTGTATAGACTCTGTATTTACCTAATCCCCAATTAATATAAGCCGAACCAAATACATAATTTGGAGAATATTTTAATACCCAAGAAGAATTAGCATTTGTATTACCGGCTGTTACTCTTACTTGTTTTCCAGCTGTAAATACATCAGCAGTTCTTAGCCATGTACCATCGTTACCAGAACCCAAAGTAACAACATAATAGATACCATTTTGTCTTGCATCTGTTTGATTCTTTACTAATACTCTGTTACCTGACTGTAGATTTACGCCATCTATTGAGTATGGGCAACTACCAGGAGTCACATTAATATTAGTTGTAGTAGCTAATCTACAGTCTCCGAAAAAGTCTGTATTTGATAAAGGCGGAATCCAAGAAGTATTACCCTGACCATCATCTTGATAAATAGCAGTATGAGTGATAAATGCTTCAGTATCAGTGTGCCAGAGAATATCATTCAAGTTCTGATTTGATGTGCCTGACTGTATCCAATAAAAACCTTTAACTACATCAGTATAGATTCTTTTTACTTCGTAAGCAGATCCAACAAAGAACCCATTATCAGTTCCTAAATAAATAGCTGTGTCATATGATTTTTTAACATCCCCGGTTTGCGCATCTGTTTCTTGTCTTAAGGTTGTAATCTCAAGAACAGCATACACTACATTGAAAGATGTTACTGCATTATTTTCATCTTTAATTCTGGTAAGTTTTGTCCATGACCATTCATTCTCGGTAAATCCATCTTGAATGTGTGCGCTGTAAAAACCAGAATTTGTACCTTGATATAAGTTTGTAGAATAAACAGTTTTGATAACACTATTTTGCTCTACTTCTTCTTTCATTGTAGAAGCATAAAAAGCATTAGCCAAAATAATATTATTTGCTTGTGTCGGTTGCTTTGTAATAGACCAAGTTAAACCTTTGTTTTGTGTTGAATATAATCGGCCAGTAGAAGTAAGAGCCCATGTTCTAACAAAATGATTATCAAAGGAATCTGTTTGTAATATTTCATCCATTACATCTTTGATATAACCATTATCAACATTCCAAGCATCAAGGAAATTATTAGTAATATAATCTTCGGTTAAGCATAAGCCATTTTTAGAAGATATTAACTTACCAATATTTTGTGATGGATAAATTTTAGTGATAAATGAATCAAATTGTAGATCAGAATTCACTTGTGGATAATATGTGAAAGAATCTCCATATGATATTAAATTATTGGATGGAGATAAATATGTACTATTTTTATATCTATATTGTCCAAGGTGATCAATTGCAGGTAATCTTTTAGAATCAACTGTACCTCTCGTAAAAGTAGAAGCGTTAATATCTTCAATTCTTTTACCAGATAATTTGTCTTCAATTTCTCTTCCTACAGATTCCACAACAACACTAACACTAGATAATGTATATGAAGAATAATTTGGTAGATTAGTTGAAAATAAAATTGATCCTTGATTAGGATCTATTTCATAATATTCAGGATTTACTAAAATATCATTCAAATATACTGTAGCAGGTAAATATTTTGTGTCAGACCAAGAAAATGTTTTATATACTGTATTGTTATTAGAGTCAGTATATGTTGTTCCATCAGTAAGATAAATTGTTTCGGTAAATAATGTAGTAACATCGGTATTAACAAATAATTTACTCTGTGGAGATAATGGCAAAATAACCTGAACAAGGTTACCGCTTTCAACAGAATTTTTTAAGTATAGCTTCCCATTAGTATTATCTAGTCTGTATGAAGTTGATAATAATGGAATGTTATTAATTCTTACTTCAGGAATACCATAACTACTACTTGTCCATTTGAAGATAGTATTCGTACTGTCTCTTACTTCAAAAATAGTGCTTGAAGTAGGAGCATAACAATCTAACACTAAAGTAGTAGATAGTAAAATTTTTGATGGTGTAGAATTAGTTCCTGTATGAACATGTCTATAGAAAGCTTTATTTAATGCGTTTTTAAGAGCACCAGCAAGATATTTAAGATCATTTCTACGATCTTCATATACGATTTCAGATACAGAAGATATACCAGTAGTTGGATCAGCTAAGGTATTAAGTGTTGCTAAATAAGTGGCTTGATTAGATACATCATAAAATTCATTAGGATCAGCTGGACATGATATTGAACAAATTCCATCGGATATCAAACACAATCCAGGTTCAGCCCATACATAAAAAGTATTCTCAGTAGTAACTCTTAGATAATTTGTGTAATAAGTTCTTGCTGAATATAAATCGACAATACCATACCCTGGATTTACTTTTACAACTTGGCTAAAAGCGTTAGCAAAGTATATATTTGTAGTACCTATAACAACTCCAGCTACAGGAGGTTTCGACATGACCCAGACAGTTTTAGAATTATTTGTTCCTTGTGATACTAAAACAATAAAATTAGAATTAAATTCAGATCTATTATTTAACTCTGATGCTCTAACCCATGCCCCAGATTTTGCTAGATAAACACCATTTTGAGAAGCTGTAGTTTGATTTTTGACTAATACTCTGTCATCTGTTAATAATGTAACACCGTCGATAGTAAGTAACCCAGATAAAGAAGCTATATTTGTCGTTGTAGCTACTTTACATGTTGAATCTGGACGTAAACCTAAATACAAATATCTTTGACCTAAATCAGAAGAAGGATTGCTTAAATATCCATCGATTAAAGCTATTTGTTCATCTCTGAAATTAGAAAGGGCTTCGACAGTCCAACCTTCTAATACTCCTGGTCCTACAAAGCTGAATAAAGCAGATAATTGATTTTCAGCTGTGGACATATTGTCATAGTCATAGCCAGGATACCATTTATCGCCTAAGGAGAGAGTGTAATATTTATAAGTAGAAGTCCTGAGAGGCATTTATTAGTCCATTAATTTAAGGTCAGATTCACCTAAATCAAATTGTACTGCGAAATCATTTACAATAGCAGGATTTACTCCTACTGATACAAATAAGATTCCGATTCTAATTTTTGAAGATGTCGTTGGCATTTCAAATACCTTATTAGGTTCGATTATGGTATATCTTGTAAAATCAAATGTTACAGCTGGATCAGTGTCAATTGTATATCCATAAACAAGATTCCCACCGTTAGGAATTTGATTTGATGTTAATAATCCTCTTCTAAACTCTGGCAGTAAAGCATCCGCAGTTTCAGTAGATGTGTCAAATACCTTAGTAAAGAAATAACTAGAATCTGCAGCTACATATGAAATTGTAACTGCTCTAACTTCTGGTGATAAATTATTTGTTGCAGATACTAGCTCAATTTTATATTGAATCCATTTTCCTGGAACTGTAGAGATATTGAATGTTGAAGTATGTAGTCCAGCATTTGTGGAATTACCTATAGTTCCATATGAGAACGGTACACCCCAATCAGCAGCCAAACATTCATCTCTAGAATTTCCAGAACGTATGTATATTTTTACCTCTGTACCTGAATCTAAACCTTCAATTGCGGTAGTTCCAGCTGGTGTAGATGTTAATAAAGTAAGAGTATCCCATCTAGTAAGAGTTGCAATATATTGTGGTAACACCTCATATGTACCTGTAGCTCTTACAACCCTATCTGGAGAATATAAAGCTTCAGAAGTTTTAGCTACAAATAAAGATTTAATCTGTTTATCTTCACCTATCTGATAGATCTTTCCATCAGAAATTGCTGTACCATTTACGGTTTGTGTACCAATACTGATATTATCTTTGATATGATCTGAATCTTGATAAAAGTTAAAAACACCAGTATAGACAGGACTACCGTGATAATTACCTGCTTTATCTTTTAATCTTACATAAATATTTCTATCAGTGGTGTTAAGATTACTATCGTCTAATAAATATACGTTACCATCTTTATTTACAGTATATAAAGATGTGGAATATTTAGATACACCATAAACATCACCTGGTCTAGTAAATACAGATGATGGGATTGTAACATATGATCCCACACCTGATATTCTCCATAACAAAGAAATAGCAGGTGTAGCAACAGTATCAACAAAAGCTCTAACTTCGATTTTTACTCTTGTATTTAATGAGAAATTAAAGGTATCAATAATGTCAGTGGATACAGTTTTATTTGTCCATGAATCAATAAACAATTCATCATTCAAATACACTCTAACGCCAATATTTGTAGATAATTTTATGTCATAAACATTTGTTGACGTAGGATTAATATATCCTGTATAGATGACATTGTAATAAGATGTAGCAGATAATGGATTTGACGAATCAAGATTAGTAAAATTGAAATCAGATTCGAACTTGTCATTTCTAGATACTTCATAATCAAAAGATTTATAATTTGTTATATCAGAAGATCTATATGTAGCTGCTAATCCAGATTGTGTCGATGTAGGATAGGACAAAGAACCAAAAGATTTATCTGATTTTTTATATGTCACTACAGTTTTATCACCAGCAAACCATACATAAGTGCCTGAAATATCTTCGTATATATCAAAGAATCCAGTATTATCTGTTTCGAATATCTTAGTAAATGATGTATTATCGTATGTCCAGATATTACCATTACTAGTAGCAGCAAAAAGCAAGGATAAATTAGCCGAATAATACAAACAATCTAATCTATCATCTTCTGTATCTAATATTAATGACCAATCTTTACCGTTATATTTATAGATAGAAGATTCCATATAATCTAATCTTCCACCAGTAGCAACATAAAGATTATTATTACCAGAAGTTAAAGACAAAATATCTCTTGATGAGAATGTTTTAATTTTAGTAAAAGAAGTATCATCCCAAGAATATATAGCAGAATCCAAGGTAGATGTTCTGCTAGTCCCGATCCATAATAAGCCTCTGTATGATCCTAAGCTTTTTATAGGTTGTAAAGGTACTGGTGTTAAGTCTAGAGATGAAACAGGTGGATTTATAATAACCCATGATTCTCCAGAGGATGAATAGTAAACCATACCATTTGAAGTACCGGCATATAAAGAACCCTTATGTAGAGTAATACATGTTATGGTTACTGTATTTGCTAATGATTGTACTAAAGATAATTGATTTTCAGAATATTTGTAAAACTTATTGCCTGAAGCTATGATTAATTTTGATCCATAAGAAATTACTTCAGTTAAAGGGCTTGTAGATGTATTTGTTTGTTTAGTCCATACTCTACTCTCATTTACAAAATCCCAATTGAATGTTGATATACCTTCTGTAAAAGATACCCAACCATCTGATGAAGCGTTTGGGAAATCTATAGCGTCTCTAAAATCAGTGTAATGACTAGCTTGAAATGACTCTATATCTGACAATGAATCTTGACCTGCTAATGTAAATGTCCCAGAATTAGAGCTAGTGTAATAATCACCTCTGTATGACATTCTAATATTTGATAATCTAACAGGAGTAGAGAATGTATACTTCAAAAAATCAGTGGAATATTCATCAGCAATAGTTCGATAAACAGATTTCCATGTATCAGAAGGAGATGTTTTTACTTCTATAGAGTATTGTTTAGACTTAGATGCTGTAGCTCCAACAACAATAGATGATACTTCAGGATATAAACCATTAGTAAGTTCAAAATATTTTGTCAGATAATTTACATTACCATAACCAATTAATTCATAAGAACTTTCATTTTCAGATCCGCCGAATGAAACAGCTGGTCTTACAGGATTATCTAACAAATCTACTGCTACGGTTGTATCTGATAAAGCGTCAGTATTTTCGCCGGTGATTTTATAAAACGCTCTACCTGCAGATTTAGTCCATGTTAATGCATCTGGTGAAGTAGAATACAAAGATGAATCTGATACATATGCAAGTGAAATAAAAGCATTATCGCTCGTCAAAGGATATGTAGGAATATCTAAAATAAACCAATATGAACTAGAAATTGTTATATCTGAAGTGATATCAAATTCAAATTCCGCATATGAAGTGCCAAGCTGTGAAAACAATATTTGATTACTACTTGACGCTAATAATTGGTCAGGGGTACCATTATTGTCAGAGTAAAGTAATAGTTTAATAGAATTGGAATTGTTTGTAATAGCAGCAGATCTTTTTAGTTTTAATATGAGGGACTTTACAGTTTGTGAGGCTGTTGCTGTAAATCTGAATCCCTCATATCTTTTCTCTAATACTTTATCTGATGTTGAAGCAGAATCTGAAGAAGTGGAGGAGCCAAAAGCTGAAAATTGGTGGACAGCAATTCCTCCAGAGTCTTTATTTTCATTTAGTATAACAATTCCTTCTGGTGCAGTAATATCATAAACAATCTGAGCTGTAGAATAGCTAGACTTTTTTTGTGATACTGTAGTTTTTGGAAGTGAGCCAAGTGTATCAATCCAAGAGTAAATATCAAAGAAGTTGCTAGGATCTACATTGAAGATTTTTACAATTTCTTCCTGATCTTTTTTAGATTTTCTAGATTTATTGTTTGCCATTTTTACTCAATAATACTTCCATACTGTCCACAAAGTAACATTATGCCATTATGACTTACAGAAGTTAGTGGTCTAATAACTCCTAATAAATCATTATTTACTATTTCTCTGGCATGGAAATTTGTTTCAGCGATCCATACCTCTCTACCACTATCATATTTAAATGTTTTCATCTGTCTGTCATCTGGATTATCAGATTTTCTTTGTGTGATAGATCCATCAGTAAGAGCATATATAGAACCCATGTGATGAATAATTTGTCTAACCCCACCAGTAGACGGGAATCTCCATGTCATATGAAAATCACTAATATTAGTTTTAGTTGGCGAATAAACATTTCCTACAGTAAATTTCAATCCACCGTAAATATATTCACTAGCTCCATCTTCCGAATCTAACTTACCAAATTTTAAAGATTTCTGAGTAGACTTGAGATCTAAGAAATTCTTTTGATAAAATAATGGTTCATTATTATTACCATACCAGATAGATAAATCTCGTCCATCAACACCTATTCTAATTCTGGAAGGTGCATTTGTTATTGAAGCATATCCATTTGTTTTGATTATTTTTATATAATCAATATCAAAATATGCTGGAATATTATCAAAATCTGCAAATTCAAATGCTATATAATTTACGATTCCATTCCAAGATGGTCTAAACCTATATGTATTATATTCTTCGTTGTTAGCAATTGGTTGAGAAATATAATTTTTATTTTGTCCTGAGTTACTAGAATAATAAAGATTTATTTTAGCTGAGGAATTATTTGTATTTAAAGTTGATGAATATACTGTCTTTAATCTAATTTCAATATAACACATATTATCCACTACAATACTTTTTGTAGTATTTACAGAAAAATTAGTTACATTATTAGAATATAAATCTGTATTTTGCCAGATTATTTTTGGATTACCACTCTTCAAAGTTGTATCAGTAGAGACTCTTAAGAAATAATTTGTCGTAGTAAAAGATGCTTCTGAAGATGTTGTTTCAGATAAAACTGTACCAGCTGTATTCGTTACAGTTCCAGCAGTTACAGGGACTACATACGAACCAGCAAACCACGCATCATAAGTTCCTGTTGATCCAGTTCCCCAGTAAGGTCCTGTATCTTCATTACTACCAGCACTAGCAAATGTCCACGCTTTTACTAGTTGGCTGTTTGGATTTGGTTGTGAATCAGTAACAGACATTGAAACAAAATAAGAATCATCAATATTTGGGAATGATACTGTCTTGCTATTGTTACCACTGTCGATTGTTAATCCTGTAGTAGAATATTTGACATTATAATTCCAATAAGAATCACTTACTGAAATTCCTTGTTTACCTGTACCTGAAACATTTTGTGTTTCAATATCTATAGTGTATTTTGGTTTTTCAAAAATAAATGCAGTAGTACCGAACACATACGGAGACTGAGTCATTAATATCCAAGTTGATTTACTATTAACAGTACCAGATGATACATATATCCCTGTTCTATAAATAAGGCCTGATGATTGATTAAAATCACTATCTCTGACCCAAGTACCAGATGATGCAACATATATACCATTTTCAGATGGAGCGGTCTGATTCTTGACTAATACTCTATCATTGTTTAAAACTGAAATACCATCAATGGATTGCAATCCTGATAATAATATATTAGTTGTTGTTGCAACTTTTACAGGAGTATCTAGAAGAATTGAAGGTTGATTGGTATTTATAATTTGTTCCCAATCAGTACCTAAGCTAAAATCATAAAGTGATATACCAGAAGAAGTTGCGGATAATTTTAAGTAATCTTTCTTTTTACCCGGAGAAAATTCATCATATAATCCAATTTGACCAATATAAGATGAAATTCTTTGTGTAGTATTGCCTTTATAATTTGAATCAGTAAAATAATACTGTGCTGGAGCTGGATCTTGCACAAACATTTCATCAAAGTTAATTTTAGTCCATAAGTCAGATGATTCTGGATTATTAACATATTCTTCTGAGTATGTCCAAATTTCAGGTCTTTCAGAAATGCCAGCTATAACAGAATTAGGAGCAACACTTAATGTAATAGCTGTAGAATTTACATTTTCATTCAAACCCAAATTTTGAGATATTAATGTACTGTATTCCAATATTTCAGATTCAGTGGCATATTTATCTGATGTTCTTGTATATCTAAGTACTTTAGAATTTCTACATCCTATAAATAATTTGTTGAAGGCGGATACCATAGAAAGAGCACCACCAGAAGCTATATCAAGATCCCCAGAAGAAGCTACTCTAATCCAAGACGAACCTGTTTTAAGATCATCTACTAAACATCTATATAATCTAGGTTTTTTATCAGTGCTTGCATAAACGTATGAATTTGCTTCATGTTCAAATCTATGTATTTTTAAACATGCTATTGGCAAACGTACTACATCTTGAGCAGTGAAATAACTTCCTGAAATTACTTTACCATCATATAAATAAATATTTCCTGAAGCAGTACCTATAACAATACCACCTGAATAAGATGTCATGCTTGTGATACATAATTCATTATAATTACCAAGATCAGCAATTTGTGAGAATGTATTATTATCCCATTCATATAAAATAGCAGAATTTCTACTTACATTTACAAGGACAGAAGAATAATTAGAAACCGCACTAGCAAATATAATCAATCCTGAAGTAGGTTCTATAACATATGATATTGCAGTGCCAGAGATTGTCAAATTATCAACAGTTCTCAAGCTTACCGTTCTGCCTGTTGTAGCATCTAATAATGTAAAAGCTGTAAGAGAAGTGTATTGTGAACCTGTTGCTGGCACTAATTTCATACCAGTAAATGTTTGCTGTTTGACTCCACCAAAATATGCAGATTCAAGATTAGTTGAGGTCTTTTGCCATACAGTAGAAGAAACAAATACTAGATTATCTTGACTTACTAATGGAGAGTAAAAATCTTGTGCTGGAGATATATTATTACCATAATCTCTGAACTGAACTTCTAATTGTCTGATACCTTCTTGTAATCCTGTAAATGATACTGGATTGAATTCTTTAAGATAATTCCAACTAGACCATGCTCCGGGCCCATTTGCTGTGATAATTCTTACACGGAAGTCTTTAACTTTTGTAACTCTATCATGAGTATCTAATTTTAACCAATTCCATGTTTTATTGGTATATTCTGCTTTAGATTCTGTAGTAGTGTTATAAAATTCTGCTGAACCAGATGGAGCGGTAGTATCAACAATAGATAGTCCTGGAGCAAACAATGTTAATGGATAAGATTCAGATATATTTCCTACTTTATCTATAACCTGTACCCATACTTTTCTTGATCCAATCATACCAGCATTAAGATTTGCTGTATTTGTATCAATTGATCCTAATAAATTCTTTTTAGAAGTGCCATATAAATAGACAGAGTATTTGGTTGTTCCGCCTAAATTATATTGTGACCAGGATTGCCAAGGTGAATATTCAACAACTCCATAATCTGTTTCTTTACCAACTCTAAAAGCAAGATTACCTGATTGTGTATCATCAGCTAAAATCGATAAAACGGCAGATCTCACAGATGGATCAATTACTGTAGAAATTGATGGTCTAGTACTATTTATATCTGCAGGAGCTATTATATCTACTTTTTTTGGTAATGATAAGCTATTGGCAGAACCTGATACAAAAGCATGTGAAAAAGCTCTGGTTCTTGCTTGCTGGATTACATTATTTGTTTTATTTCTTTCTCTTGGGGCAGCTTTAGCAAATAATTTAAACCATAATCTTGGAGCTAAATTCCATCCTCTATAAGATCCAGATTCTACAATTTCAGGATCAGTGGTTTCCTTAGAGATAGCACTAGCCATCTTAAAGCCCATAGGCATTCTTATAGCTGACCAAACTTTTTCATTGTTAGTAATAGTTAATGGTCTTGATCCAGTATTTGTTTGATCATTAGGATTTTCTGTTGGTTCTGCAAATACTAGCCCTGGTACTGTTTGGGAATTTGAATAAACCAATATCTTCTGTAATAATTCATTGTAAGCACCAGATATAGCAGTAGTGGTTAATGGATTTAAATCTAATTCAAACCAATCTGTTTTTGCGCTACCAATTGTGCTTGTATTATCAGCAAAAAATCTAAATTTGATATTAAATGCTTCTGCTGGTAAATTTCTTGATGTCCATAAAGCTTTGATTTCCATTAAGGTAGGATTAATAGAAGAATAAAAAGCTGATAAAGATGAAAAATCTATTCTTTTAGCAAATACTGTAGATTTAAAAATCAAGCTTGTGGAAGATACTAGGCCTTCTGGATAATCTGAATACCATAATGTTCCTCCGTTAACAGTTCCATTCACAATACTTATAGGTTGATGTTTTTGACCCGTAAGATAAGGTGATCCATATGAAAGCTTAGTCCATGTGCCGTTAGAGCCAGCATTAATAACTAAATATAATCCATTTTCTGATATATCTGTTTGATCTTTGACTAAGATTACATCACCGGCTTTTACTGTGTATCCATCAACTAAAGCAGGTGTAGCTGTATCAATTATATTATTACCAGTAGTAGTAGCCTGTACTGTAATTTCATAACCATTTGCTTCAGGAACTACATATTCCCACTTATCAAAATCAGTAGCTCCAGCCAATAAATATTGACCTAGCCATGGTTTACCATTTGTTGTACCAGTGTCAGATTTAAGAAAATGTCTAGTATTGACAGGATCTAAAATTTCATCTCTATTTAATTCAGGTAGACCGTAAACAGCAAAGTTTCTCACTATAGTATTTGATGAAACACCACCAAATGTATTAGCTAAACATCCTACTGAAAAATAATAACCTAATCCTGAATCATGAGGTAACAGTTTATTAGATAATTGTACTGAGCCTTCAAAAGCATTATTTTTCCTAAGGATAATCCATGTACCATTTGCTACTGAATCAGTTGTAATACCAACAGATCCCACTGGATTAGTGTCAGATATTTCTATAGAAAACGTATCAGTAGTATCAGGTGCATATCTTGATAAAACATGTGTGCTAACAGTATTATTAAATAGTCTGCTTACTGCATATATTTCTCGTCTAGTTGCATCAAAAAATACAGTGACAGTAGAACAATCAAAAGGTTCTGTAGAAGGAACATATCCAGGCATAGTTCTGGAAACCATTGGTCTTTGATTATTTTCAGAATTTAGCTCTTGTGTATGTTGTGTAGAGAATGAAGTATATAGAATATTGTTTGCATGTGAGAATGACATGTCCAATCTAAATCTTGATGATAAGGTTGGTTTCCCACATTGTAATTCAGCAATTTCTCCGTTACTTAACTTAGGAAAAATAAGATACGAAGTATATACTGGATTTTTTGATGGTTCAGAAATATTTGTATTGTAATAAATCCAATCATCATCCACATTGACAGAAGATAGCCAATTGTCTACTTTTATTACAGGAAAATTAACTGGGTGATAATCTTCTGTTTCACAGTCACCTAAGTCAGCAGAAAGCCATGATCTACCTATAGCTTGTGAAATTTCTTCTATTCTTGCTATACCATCTGCTCCGTTAATTGCCACACCAAAAGCAGATGAAATTGAATCAGTTGTAAAATCTGGTACTAAAGAATCGCATAACAAATAGCTTTGATTATCTGTTGCTGTAAAATAAGCTGAACAAATTAATTGAGAATCACTTGTCTTTGCAACATATATTTCAAATAAACCACCAGATAAAAATAATGATCTTGTATGTTCAGGTAAAGTTGTTGTTTGAGTAAAAGCTGAACCTGATCTAGATAACACTGCAACAGGAGCTGCATTATTAGCTGAAGTGATTTTTATTGTAATATTTTCTGCACCAGCAACTAATTTGCCAATATATCTGTATTCTGATGTACTGGTATTTAAAGATAATGAAACATATCCTTGAGCAAAATATCCTGGAGTCGATGCTGTTCTTGTGGATGTTGCAGAAGAAAGTAATGCTCCTCTACCTGAACCTGCATTTAAGGTAATACTGGATGCTATAGCTACTCCAGTTCCAGTTGTAGGACTATCACCATTATAATCAACCCTATTAGCGGTCAAAGATAATAGAGTAGCAGCGTATTTTGATCCTAATGTTCTAAAATTACCAGTAGTTGTTGTTCTAGTGGATTTTAAATTTGTTTCTAAAAATTCTACAAAGTCACCAATATAGCTTGAAACTCCTGTAGAAGAAATACCAGAAAAAGCATCTGAAGATTGTTTAAAATGGGCTAATGTCTGAGACCCTACCCATTCATCATTATTAGATAGTAATGATACTCTGCCTGGGGTTGATGGTAATTCGCCCTGCCATGCTATTTGATCGTAAATAGCATAACCTTCTGGATAAGTACCTTCCTCTCCACTATCAGATTGTACTACAGCTTGCATGTATACTGTAGATAGCCCACCTGTAGCAGATAAAGGCCAATTGTTTATGATAAATCTACCATCTCCAGCAGCAGTAGATCTTGAAGATTCTATTGTTTGAGATGTTCCAAAAAAGTAATTTGGATTAAGGTTTACTATGTAATTTGTGGTAGCAGAATAAGATCCAGCAGAAGGAATACTTAAAAGTTCAACAGTTGACGCTGAATAAAATTCAGGATCATTTGAAATTTTTAAACTTACAATCTTGCTTAAAGCTACAGGCTCTCTTGTTACATTATCTGATAATTCAAATTTGAATTGTAATGTATGCTTATTATTATCAATAGCTGAGTTTAATGAAGGCTTTTTAGTTGAATAAACTGAGCCTGATTCAATAAAGTTTGCCCGAAGATAAGAACTTTTAAGATTGTCTGGAAGTAATAGTTGAACTTTTATAGGCATTCAATAACACCGTTTTATTTTTGATTACCTAATTATTCTGTTTAAGGATGATTAAACCCTTAGATTATTTCGAATGATATAGGTAATGTCTTTTGTACAATCATAGGACAAATAACATCTAAATAAAGATATCCGTCCACATAGTTAATTGTATCTTCTTTATAGAACTCATATGAAGCTCTATACACGGAAGTTGTGTTGTCAGTAGAATATGAAACAAAATACATAGGTGCGTATTCAGGTTCTTTGACAGTATCTAGTCCTGATGGCATAGATACACTTAATTTTAGAGCAGATAAAGATCCTGTAGTCATGCCTGTTTCAATGATAGTGTCACATACAATCTTAAAATGAATAATTCTACTTGGGAATCCTTCACCTAATTCGATAGCATCTTTTTCGCCGGTAGTTGTTGTTGTACCAGATGTAGGTACTGTAGAAATTACAGGAGTGCCTAATCTAATATCTCTTGGTCTAGTGAAATTAGAATCATCAAAAACACCAATAGCGAACTCAGGCTCTCTCATACCAGCTTCAACAAATACAGAATTTTGTAATGCTTTAGCTTCAAATGATAAACTTTGAATTTCTGGAGTGATGAACTTTAAGTAAAATCTAGATGATTCGTTTTGAGCTCGTAAAAGCATAAATCCTGAATCTTCAATTTCAGCAGAACAATCATCTAAATATAATTCAACCTTAAAATCATCAAAGTATAAGTCATGTCTTTGTGATGAATATGAATAATAGCCTTTTAAGTTATTTATTTCCAAACCAGCAGTGATCGAAATATTTGAGTTATTAGTCAAGCTATAATAAAAAGAATTTTCGTCAGATTTAACAACAGCTAGAAAATTATCACGTAAATAAAATACTGATATTTCATTTTCTTGAACAATATAATTTGCTGGAGCTGAAAGTAATGAAAATTTAATACTATGGTCATTATATGAATTAGTAATTGAATTTTCTGTTCTTGTAAAAAATATGTTTGACATTATTCGCTAACCAAAATATTATTATTTGATAACACATTTAATCCAGTAGGCGCTACTAAAGTTCCAGTACCCCAAGACCATGTAATATTACCACTACTTGATAATCTTATTACTCTAGATTGAGCTCCATTATTAACTGTATCTGATAACAATACATAATATTGATCAGCATACGGAGATTCTCTAACTTCTACAGCATCTCCAATCACAGGTATATCGCTCAATACTGTGTTTGAAGCGATACGATTAATTAATAACACCTTACCAGCATTATCATTAGCAGAACTTGGTAAAGCTACTAATAAATTCTCATTAGATAATTCAATAGCTCCTCCTAATTTATCTATAGTAAACGAAGCTATTGTACTAGGGACAGACCATATAATGGTACCAGTATCATCAACAGCAATGATAGAATCAGTATGAACGTTAGATATCAAATAAAGATCGTATTTAGTTTTGCTTACTGCTACAGGCTCTAAAATATTAAGCATATAAATTGGGCCTGATACAACATTTAATGTAACTCTTCCAGATTGATTACTTGGTCCTAGTAAGGTTGTTGTAATAGCACCATCATTATCAAAATCAGCATCATCCAAAACTACCGGAGTATAAGTGCTGATTCCTGTAATACTTTTCCCCTCACCGATCAAAGTAGCATAAGTTGTAATGTCTAAGAAATCTAATGCTTGACTAGTTGTAGAAGTTGTAGTTCCTGTATCTACAGTTAATCCATCATTACCATTAGATGTTACACTACCATTGTCTAAAATAATTTGTATTGGGGATGACCAGCTATTTACAATTGTTTTATATGAACTATTAAGAGTTATTTGTATTGTAGATGATTTACCAGATATTGGGCTAAATAAAATAGTAGATATACCTGTATCTGATGCCTTTATGGATTGTTGACCTGAAATAATGTAAATGACAGTGGTATTACTAATAGTTACATATTGTGAGAAGTTAATAAAGAACTTGCCCTCAGTTGGATTATAATATGCATTTAAGGCAACAAAATCTCTATTATATTGTTTTAGTCTGAGATTGCCTTGAAAAATTCTATTTACCGATCCTGAAGAAGATATTTCTATTACTCTGTCGTTTTTGGTATCAGCATATAGATAAGATTCATCTAATAGTTTGATATATCTTTTAGGATTATTAAAGCCAAATTCTGAATTATTATTCCAAACTTGAACAGGTGATTGATAAGCTTTTAAATTTCCAGAATCAACACCATCTTCTAAAAGTATTTCGTCTGCAGCATTAAGAGCTTGATATAAATTGTTTGCTCTTAGATACTTCCATTTACCAACATCAGAAGTATTTGTAATAGTGAGGTAATTTTTGGTCAATCCTCCATCAATTACATTAGGTCCAAATGTGATATTAGAATAATTACTAGCTGTAGAATACCAACCTGTTTGTCCTGTTGATAAATCTGTTTCTGTTTTATTCCATGTTTTGCTTGTTGAACTGCCTACACCATCATATGAAAGCACTAATCTATCTAATGTTGGAGCAGAAGAATATGAGCTATTGGAAGATAAAACAACTATAATATCAAAATATCTACCTGTAGAAGCGGGTGAAGGTACTAAATAATTAAGTGACGATACTTCATTTGTTAAGTAATTACCTAATGAAGCTTCATTTGCAGCAGATCTTACATATACCTTAACTTGAGTACCTGCTGGGACTGTAGAATCCCATTGAACCAGATTATAAGATGTATTAATACTATTAGAATCAAATCTGAATACAAGAGTACCTGTTCTATTATATAATGTTTCATTCCATATAAAAATAGATGATGTTGTATCTGGGTATGCTGTTTTTGCTGCTATCAGATCTGGCTTCGGGCTTGATACTGGAGAGATTTCATCATTATTCGGAGAAAGTAAGTAGAAGTTGAGTTCATTACCATCCCAGCCTTCTTCTGTACTCCATATAAACCCAACACCCTTAATTCTTTTCTTTTGTGATTCTGTAATATTGAACTCACTTAGATTTTTGGAAAAGAATAATCTAATCTTCGAATCAGAATATGTAGAAGATAATAATAAAGCAGTTGCAGATCTATTAATGGTGGTTTCGTTTCCTCCAACCATTATTGTTTTAGATGTTCCACCAGATTCGAGAACTAGATATGCATAAATATTTCCAGGGATAGAACCAGCTGCAATACCAAAACCAAATCCTATATTAGAACGAGCAGACCAATCTTGCGATGCTGTAAATTCATAATATAGATATCGCTCTACATCGAAATTATCTGAATATTGATTATAAAAAGCTGGAGCAGAAAGTGCAGGAGGAGGAGGAGGTACTATTGTTTCCTTTGTAGCTTTATCAATAAATAAATAGCCATCTTTCCATTTAGTATCAGTTAAGCTAGTATTTACTACTGGTTTGTAATCTACAGATCTAGATATTGTAAAGGATCCATTAACACCAGACCCAATTACAGCAATATTTTCAGAAGGAGGCTGATTTGCAATAGTTCTTATCTGAGCTGCTTGCCATGCTCTATCAAAATCATCATATGTATTCCAAATTAATGTGTCTGCGTTAATTGATGATGATGTTGTTCCAACAATTCTTTTATTAACTGTATCTACATTAGCTAGATTTATATAACCAGGAACTCCCGTAGCAACAAAAGAACTTGATGTAACTCCTGGAACGTAAAATATAGCGTTAATTTGCGTATCATCAATAGTACCTAAACCAGATTGTCTTTTTAAAGCTAAGATTATTTTTAACCTATTAGCTAAGGATACATCTGATAATCTATAATTATCTGGTAATGATGTCAAAGATGCTAATAAAGAATCAATTTGAGTATGTGTAAGAGTTCCAATATTAGACAAACTATTATGATCTATTGTAGGTAATCTATCTGCTGACAAAACACCAGAAGTGACCGTAGATAAATCTATATTTTCTAAATAATCTCCAGATAATTTGCCTCTTACATGACTTCTTAAATTAATTGGAGACGGATTATTACTTCCACCAATATGTTTATGTTTGTTTACAATATCGGATAAGGTGGAAAATAATGATATATTTTTTCTTCCATATTCGCTTGTGTTATAAGCTGTGATTGTATATGGACTAGTCGTTTTATCTAAATAAACAGCTCCTAAACCAATATAATTATCCGGATCATTAATTTCAATCAAAGAAACAATAAAATCAACATCTTTTGTAGATGGTGTATTATCATTTTCGATAGCATAAATCCAGAATAAAGCAGAAGTTGCAGCTGTCGGCAATACTGGTAATGTTAAAGTTCTTGTTTCAGTAGTGGCAGCAGATTTCCAAGCGACATGACCTTTACCAGAAGTAATAGATACGTTTAGATAATCTTGAGGTATAGTATTGATATACCAAGATGGATTATCCGGGTCATCGTCAAGCACCCCATTCCCAAAGATAGAAAACAGGGCGAGCGTTTGTGTATCAATTGCAGTGAAGCGCAATTCATCTAAATCTAATTCTTCACCGATATTCATGCCTGGTTCAAAATAACCAAGCTTATATATAGAAGTCTTTCCCATTATTTCTTATCTTCTGGTTTATATTCTGCTGTGACTTTTTCTTCGCCCCATGTAGAATATCCCCATCTAATTACATTCTCATCAGGCTCACCATCCATCATCGGAATATTTTGTTTTCCAAATAATCCTGATGAGTCATAGTATGCCGGTATTTTTATTTTGGTATCACTATCATGTTTATCAATTTGATATTTAATAGCATCTGAAAGGGATAAAAAATTTGGCATTTAAGTTCCTAATTATATACTCTAGCGTTCTTAACGCCTTCAATCTCAGCAGTGATTGTGTTATTAATCTTATCAATAGTATAACTACAACTCTTATAAATATACTTATCAGTGATGATAGGTTCCCTTTCACCAATAAATGTCTTTATAACAAATGTGCCGTTAATACTTAATGGCTGAGTAACATAAACACTAAATTTCAGAGTAGAAAATGTTTTTCTTACTAAAGGTTTTATAGAGTTGAAATATTTATTTAGAGAATTTTTATCTCCAATATGTGGATCAGGCGGAGCTCCAGATTCGGGGTGATAAAAGAATTTTCTATATCCCACGTATCCAATATTTTCTTGTGGAACGTTTTTATTATCTCCATCAATACTACTTTGTAAAACTGAAATAGCATTAAGTGTGAGAGCTGTATTTTCCCATGTTCTAGGAGCTGATCCATTATAGTATTCTTGACGTAATAATGTTGTAGCTGTTTGATCCAAACTTGTCATCACTATACCTGAATGTAAATCACGTAAATCAGTGGTTACAGTATAATCACCTTGTATAAGTCCGTGTAATGCATATGGAGAATCTTTGTTAATTTCAAAATTCATTGGATATTCAGTAAGCCCAAATCTATTCTTGAATCCAACAAATTTTAAAGTATCACAACTAAGAGGTTCGTATCTCCAAGTTAATTTAAAAACACTATCAGCAGGATCCCAGAAAAATACTGGTAATCCTTTAGCATTATTCATATAAGTTAGGATATCACCTATCTTATCCCAAATTCTGTCTTTTCCATTAACTTCAAAGAAGGGTTGTTGTAATGCACTGAATCCATTGTAACCTATTCTTGTGTTTAAGTTAGCAGCATAACTTGAAAAGGATAGATCAGAACTAGATCTTTGAACAATATATTTATGATGTGCTCCAGACATTGCCATCATGGAATCTAAAATATCATCAAAGTTCATACCACCAAATCTTGCTGTAGTAATAAATCTGGTTGAGCCTAATACTTCCTTAGCAATGTCTACCAATGTAATAGTAACGTCAGTACCGGTTTGACTTCTTGTAGTATTGACAGTAGAAGTAACGCCTTGAAAATAAGAATGTAAATTATCATATCCAGCAGATATAGTAAATACTAATTTATTATTTTCGATAGCTTCTAATATTCTAGAGCCACGTTCAGTAGAATCTATATTTTTTAAAACTATAGTAGCTGTACTAGATAAGGCTCCAAAGGTTTTGCCATCAGCATCATATATTATTCGTGCAGAAGTTAGATAGGGACTTAAATCACCCCAAGGCATAGGATATAAAATGTCATATGTAGGTAATGCATAATTAGTGACATTTTTTGCATCATCTAAGAACTTTAAAAATCCTGGGCACTCTACAGTTGTATTATATTGCACATAGCCATCTACTACAACTGATCTTGGATTAGTGGAGCTTTTATTTGACGTAGGTACAGAAGTTAAATAAGCTTGCAATCCATTTCTATTTCTATGATCAACTAAACATGTTGCAGAATTTATAGCAGACCAATATTGATTAAAACTATAGAATTTTGATTGAAAACGATAATTAATATCACTCTCTGTTATTTGTTGACCAATTTCTAAAGGAGCATTATATGAAAAATGCACTCTTGCTTTTGTATTATTCAAAACATAATATGAAAAATTACTAGATGTAAATTCTTCATTAGTAAGATCGTTTATTTTAGAAGAATCAAAATTCAAAAAAGCTATTGGAGCATAAGTAAAAGTAGATGTGATATTTACAAATTCTATACTAATTTTAGCTTGTCCAGACAATTTATGTTCATAGTAAGAGGAGTAATCTCCAGCTTCAGTCTTTCTTATTGGAAATATTGTTTTCCATTCTGAAGGATCATTACTAAATCCGACCATAATATTAGGGCCAGTAAAATGCACATGTACTTCGGTCCCTACATTACCTGAAGATAATGAACCAGAATCACCTAAGGGCATTTCATCATAACTTCTGGATCTAGGATTGAAGTATTTTATGAATTTTGAATCTTCATATAAGTGGATCTGATATGCTGAAATAGAGTCTGTGGAAGGAGAACCAAAATAAATGATAATTCCACTTCTATTTGCCTTTATATTAGGGTTAGTTGCTTCACTTGCTGTAGAATTCTTAAACCTTAATGAGAACCCATTATTATATGATCCAGCACTAGCCTTAATAGACTCTATATATCTATAATTATTTTGTATTTCTTCCCCATTTATAATTCTTGTAGCTGAACCGTCATAAGCTAAATAAGCCCCTTGGTACATCAAATCTTTGCCAATAGGATAAGCACGGGTAAGTCTAGCTACTCTATTATTTGCATGTACTGTGATAGATGCTGTATTATCGTCTTCGTATTCCTGTACGATCTTTGCGCCAGTATATGTTTTATCAAAATCATAACCTTGATATTTTATGAAATTGATTTTACTTTCTTGACCAGTAACATCTAATGTCCATATATTATAAGTAGTTAGTGGATTTATTAACTGAGGAAAAAAATCATTTTTGTTTGATAAAATATTAGGATTGGCTGATTTGTAATATGAAAAACTACCTTGAAGTACATTCCATACAGGGGTGTTTAAATTGAATAGAGGTACAGATCCTGAAAATACAATATTTGCCATCTCTTCAGGACCTCTAATAAGATTCAATACAGGGTGAGCTTCATTCACAATAGATCCATAGACAAATGTTTGTTGAGGGGCTCCAATATTCGGATTGACTGGTAAAAAATAAGCATTACAGTTTGTGGTATTAGATTTTAAAGTAATCGATTTACCACCATAAACATGTTGCTTATAATAGTTACCAGGTCTGTCATTATTTGTTTTAGATTCTGACGATACAAAAGTTCCACCAATATACCCATCATCAGGTAAATATAGTGCTGAAACAGTGCATGAGACTTTAAGTTCTCTTTTATCAGGAGTAAATGACATTATGTAATATTATATACGTAAAAATTAGAAACAAATCCATCATATTCAACTGCTCTGGATTTAAGTAATTTTTGAGAATCTTTATACCATACTAAAATATTGCCAGAATGGTTTTTATGATTACTAACTAATAAACCAGGCTTTTGATTGGGAATATTCTCTTCTAAATTACCTTGTTGTTTGTTGACTAAAATTCCAGACATCTCTAATTGTCTAAGATATTTCCCTATATTTGTATTTTCAGTAAGGAAGTCTCTACTACCTGCCACTAGATATATCCTAGAACCTAAATAAGATCTGTTAGACGCTGATGATAAAGACGAATATAACTGATTGCTGAATATAGTTACAAATAATCTACCACCAAGCATGAAAGATATACAGAAGTTATTTCCCTTATCGTAATGGGCAATTGCTATATTAGATATTTCAGCTTCAGTTGGAACTACTATTCCTGCTAAAGATAAATCTAATATTTTGAATGTATTTGAAAGACCAGCACCATCGAAATACCTACCATAAATAATTCCTGCTTTTGATTTTAAAGGATAAGCTATTAACATTCTTTCAGCATTATCATAAGCACAACCAATAAAATTTAATTTAGCTTTACCGTTAGTGATTAATTCTCCATCTGTTCCTAGTTCTTGATCTATATTATCTGGTAAACCTTTTAGTTTAAAATTAGGAATTTGAATTTCTTTGTTTCCATCTATAAAATAGTATTCACCATATGTCTGGTTGAGATTAGTCTGATTCAAAGTACTTGCAATTTTTAAAACATAAGCACCACCCTTAACTGTCTCTGGTGGTTCGCAATATCCAACAACTGCTAGTCTATTCAATCTAATATTTTGACACGCTACTGGATATTTTATATATTGAGCTGTTTTAGGATTAGTATCAAATTGTCTATCTATTGACCCTACAATTGGTCTATTCCAAGAGTATTTATGACCACCATCCATATTAGAAAAAGTATTTGTATAGCTTTTACCATCAGCTATAGTTTCAACTACAATGGACATAGAATTGTGATGTGTTTTATAACCTTCAGTATTATGATGATAGATAGATGGATTTCTTCCTTCTATAAATTTTTCCGAAGTAAGATTGACTCCGGAAGCTTGATAATTACGAAGTATATTTAAGTTTTGATAACTTGTTTGTAAATATCTTATTCGCTTACCAGTAGTTGTTATATTTGTCGCATCACTAGAATCTTCATCGTAAACAATATGTAATTTATTAGTTTGTATATCTTCACCTACACTAATAGAAGATTCAATTTGATCCACTGTTCCCGTTACTGTTCTAAAGTAAAAGTTCTTATCTAAAAATCCTAAAGCACCAGCCTTAATCTCCATCTCTTTGGGTAAATTTGTAAACCAAGAAGGAGAGTATAAACACCCAGTAATATCTATACCCTTACCACCTTCAACTACTAATGTTTGTCTCATATCTGGAGTAGAAGAGAACCAAAATTCTTGGCCTTCTAATGTTTTATTTGGAACAAGATCTAAGTCTTCATAAAAAGCTGGGCTACCTAATAAACTGTCAGTAGCATCAACAGTTAGCTTTTCCATTGTATGTTTTAGAATAGTGACTTCATTAATATGAAAGCCAATTAATGTAGGTTTCAAACTAGCTGCAATTCGTGTTTCATTGACTACCTTACCATTTTTAGATCTAGGATAAACAGTTATTCTTAGAACCATCTGAGATCCAAAATTAGATATCAAATAAGGGAATGATATATACTCTGTTATTGTTATTTCACTCTTAGCGGCTTCTGTTTCAAGTACTTTTGTCCTAAAGATTCTCTGTACATTATCTCCTGTAGAATTTACCAATAAAAGAGATATTTCGAAATTATATATAATATTAAAAGATTCTATTGGGAAATCTTTTTTATTTATGTATATCTTCCATTCACCTGGGTTAATTCTAGCTCCGTTAATGGGAATATCAAACGTAGCAAAATCAGCAACAACAAAATTAGTACCATCATTAGTAACAGGTATTCCATTATAAGGAATAGTGACTTTTAATAAAGAATCGCCTTCTTCAAGCTTTTTCATACCTATCAAACCTGTAAAAGCATTTCCGGTACTAGGGCTAATTTGAAAGTTTTTATGATAATCAAAATATTCATATTCTGACTTTATTTTAATATCAGTAACATATCTATCTACAATAGAAATTGGTTCAGTGTAATCTTTATATTTAGCTGTGTTAAAGTCACTAGATCTTTGTGGATTTATACTTTTTGATACGCTAGCCAAATATGGTGTTTCAATATAACTAGTAGATTCAATATCCAAAATAGCAGTTGGGGTGTAAAAATTATTTTCCCTATCATAATTAATATTGTTATCAAGATTAGATATGGCGTAAATACCTACAGCTATTTTAGACGATGTACTCATAGAGAAAACACCCGAATGATTTACATATCTTACTATTTCAATATCGTATAAATTATCATTAACGCTAGATACTATAGGTAGTGGTGAACTAACCAGCAATTCGGAAATATCTTTCGGATTACCTATACTTGTATATGTATTACCGTCAGCGTCTGTAGTGAAAATAATTTCATTGTTTTTTCTATATAAATGTATATCATTACCTGAAGGAGTAAAATCTTTAGGAACCCACCAAATTCTAGCAATTAAATGAGATTGTTGAGTCCCTACTTTATCATAAACAGCTGATTTTAATTTTATTTTAACAATACCTTTGCTAATTTTAGATAAGCTCAGAAATACATCATCTTCTGGTATGAAAAATAATGCTAAAGGGTTTAATAGATCCAAATTTGTATCAGAATTATAATCATATACTCTTCTGTTGATTGTTTTTGTACCAGAAACAGCAGATATTGAGGATTCTACATCTGACATTTTAAATGGACGTTTTTCTGAATATATTTGTCCAGTAAAAGCTTCAGAATAACTTAATCCACCAGCATCAATTCTTTCAACAAATCTATATCTTGTAATTAATTTTGAATTTTGTTCATATGTAGGGTCGTCAACATTTAAATAGGTGTAGGAATCAATCCATGGTCCTTCATTACTAACTGTTTTATCAAATCTTGTAATATATACTTCAGAACCTTCAATCGTTTTCCATTTTTCATCAGTAACGTTTTCATCTACTCCAGTGGTTTGAGATTGTAAATATAAAGAATTTTTATTTACAGCTTTGAATGCAGAATAGTTGATCACAGCTCCTTTTGCATCATTATAATAATAACTAGGCAAAAAATTAGCTCTAATAGTTTTTCTTCCTGGCATCAACCCAATTAGATCTACCCAATATAAATTAAGAGTAGATGTAAATGAACCTGATAGAAGTTGAAATGGATCTATCGCTAAAATTGGAAAGTTAATTACTAAAAATCTTAGGTTTACAGAATGTGCAAAACCTGGACTGCTGGTTCTATAATTTGGATTAAATACTTTTAGATGTACATTAGGTCTATATGTATCTGTAGGAACAATCAAAGGAGAAAATAAGGTTGGATTGTAATTAAATCTGACTGGAAATGCATAAGATAAAATTCCACAAGGTAATTGTTCATCTACAATATTAGCTCTTTCGGCATTATATATCATCACTTTATGTAATGATAATCTCATAGAATCTACTTCGTATCTCGATTTTATTTTAATATTAGTAGAAAGAGGAAAATCATCTGTATTTTTCCCATCTCCAAATCTTATTATTACTTCTCGTCTTGATTCTCCGAGATTAGTATTAGCAGTATAAAATCCGGTACACCCTAATTCCTTAATTTCGTCGTTACTATAGGTTGGATATTCCACTCCATCCAATAATACTTGACCAATTTTGTATTGATTCATATCTACAGAAATAGAATGATTAGGATCTAGCGCATTTTTACGAATATCTTGTAGGTCCTCTTTAGTGAATGGAATATTTTCAATAGTTGGATCATTTGATGTAATAGTTAAAGAATAAATTAATTTGATAGCTGATATTCTTTTAGTTACTTTTAAATCAATCGAATATTCTAAATAGGCACCTTTTGCTTGAATTATGAATGGTAAATCTGTTGGATATTTTGAAAATAAACTAGGATTAGCCAAAAATCTAAAAGCATTAACAAAAGGATAGTCAATACTGTTTTCAGCGGATTTTAAAGTACCAAAATAAGATGCAGAAACAGTGATACCGTAAGAATCATTCCTAAATTGACCAGCACCTATTTCTGTTGTGTAAAAACCATAAGGAGAACCATTACCTGTAGGAGTAACATTAGGTACCCAGGTATATGGTTCTACTGGTGGTAATTTATCAATATTATCAAATGGCATCTTATGATCTCAGGAATTTTCTAAACATTTCTTCAGTTTGAGTGGTAATTTTAGACTCAAGAGATTTAATAGCCTGGTTCATACTCAAATTAGTTTGACTAACAATCTCATTAATAATATTCTGCTTGATAACAGTTAATTCTACATTATTGTTAATTGTTTTATTTTCCACTGATACTAAGGATTCTTTAACCTTTTCATCAACAATATGATAAATCTTATTCCATGTCATCTCGTCTACAACATATTCTTGATGGTGAAATATTTCTTCTGTAGTATGAATATTAGTATCTTTTTCATTTACTACTGATTTACTTTCAATTGTATGTTCAATCTTATCTTCAACAAATTTTTCAATAACATCATTGTTTTCAATAATACTATCTACTATTTTTTCTTCTCTTACAATGTTTAGATCTTTGATAATCTGGGTATATAATTTATCTTGGATTATAGATCTTTTGGATATCTTGTTTTGAACATTTTCATTATAGAAAGTATTTACTACAACACTTGGAGCTATATCTTTTATTTTTTCGGTGATTACTTTATTGGACCCATCAGTAACGATACTAGTAATTAAATCCCTAAAAGCAAAACTAGTATAAGAAAGCTCACGTAAGAATGACAAGAAATTTTTAGATGTAATGTTTTCTTCGTCAGATTCAACATAAATATATTCCTTCTTGCCCATATCATAATTATAATTCTTAGTAATACGATCGACTATCTCGCTTTTCGAAACAAGATTAGATTGATATTTATCTATAATCTTCTCTATAGTTTGTAATTTAGTAACAGTATTTTCGGATGTATATAACTTCTGAGTATTATAATCCGTAATGACCTTATGAGTAACAAAATTCTTTAGTATATTTTCGTAATCTTCAATCTCAGATACTTTTAAAATATTCGCTAACTTCTCAATAGAATTCACTTGAGATGTAATATTTAATGTTTTTAATTTCTCATATGTCTTAGCCACATCAACCACATTAGACATATTAGTAATTTTGCTAAATTCTGTGGTAACTGTTTCAATAGTTGAATAATCTACATTTTGAATATTCATCATATTATTGATTACTCTTACTTTATTGATAATTTCTTCCGTAGATATATTTTGAAGAATATTGTTAGCTTTGATATATTCTTCAATAGATTCTAAAGAAGTGGTTTTTATATTACTGACAGACGAAATTAAATCTCTTACTACTGTTATATTTGAAAATACATCTGTGATAGACCTGATTTCTTCATTAGTAAGATTTGTTTTACTAATCTTTTGACTTAGTTTTTGTAATGTTTCTTCGTTAATATTTAAGCTAGAAATTGATAATACAAGATTTTTGATATATTCAATCTGTTTCTTATCCAACTTATCAAATGTAGTATTGGATATAACTTCACTTATTTCTCTGAAAGATTTGTTTTTAACAATATTTTCAATAGAATGATCTGTCACTAATGTTTCTAAAATAGATTTGTTTGTGATTACTTTTTCTAGAATATTTGTGTTAGATAGGATGGATTCACTGATCAAAGTTACATCAGAAAAATCTTTAATAGTATTACTAATCTTTGAAAATTTCTCTAACTTTTCATTAATGACATCTAATTGTAACTGTTGTAAATTTTGAATTTGATTAGTGCTGATTTTATTTATGAACTCAACACTTTCTTTATTTATATTAGTAAACAAAGTATTGCTTAATAGTTCAATAAATTTCAAATATTTATGGTCAAATTTTGATGTTGACAGGCTATTGATAATATTTTCAGCTGTTGTACTATTAACTAGTTGATTTATAATATTAGTGATTTTTTTATAGTCTGTAGATTTTATATCAACTTGAGAGGTAAGGATTTTATTAAGATCCTCTCTATTGATAGTCTTGAGAGTTTCAATTCCGAATTGTTCTATGATTTTACTGGATCTTAAAAGATTATTTATGTAATCTACTTCTGTCTTATTAAATTGTTTTGTTTCTCCAAAAGTAGTTTGATAAGTGCTTTCAATTATTTTTTTGAATTGTTTATTCTCAGTATTTGTAATTAATGTTTCAAAGATGTTCGACTCATTATTATTAGATAGTGAATTAATAACATTTACTACAGGAGCATTTATTTCTTTAAGATTAAGTATATTTTTATCAAATTTATTATCGATTACTAAAGAATTAATTAATGTGTTATTTTCTATATTTGTTTCATAATCATATTTGTAGCTAAGATAGTTATTACTTAGTTCATAATTATTAGTGACATATTCTGTAAAGTCTGCATTCTTGACAAATTCATTTAGCTCTTCATAGTCTTCAAAATGCTCTTTAATAGCTTCTACAAAATCATCAAATGAATCATAGAAAGTTTTATTCTTGATTTTTTCATTTAAGAACTTATTTAAGATAGCTTGTGAAATAGCATAATAAGACAAGAATTGAGAATAGGACATGCTCCCGTCTTCGTTTTTAATTGATGCTGTTTTAGGATTATCTTTTTCCAATGTCTCTAAAATAGATTTATGAACAGCTTTAAATGTAGTTGATCTACTTAAAGAACTTATATCATTTGGATCTATATTAGAGAATACATCCAATCCTCCATTGTCAATAAATTGTTTAATCAGAGGATTAGTTTTTAGCGTCTGTAAAGCAATGTCTAAGGTTGTTTGTTGATTTTGAGATTGAAATATAGGATTACTTATCTTTTTTTTTATGCCTTCAATATCGGCATGAATAAAAGTATCAATATTAATCTCAGGTGAATTCTTTTTGACAGAGTGATAATAGTTAGTTTTAGTAACAATTTCTTGTGCTTCTGATTTTACACTATTACCATTCAAAGAAACATTTACATCTTTTGTCTCTGTTACTAATTTGGATTGGGATACTTTAGGGACAGATATTTCATTATCATAAACTCTGTCATAATCTTGATCTACCAATACATCATCATCTGAATCATCTTGTGGCATGTATTCTGATTCTAATTTTCCCATAAAAGCAGCCAATCTAGCAGCCATTGGGTCTACAGATACTTTAGGAGTAGATGAAACAATATTTTTAGTTCTAACAAAAATATTCTTGTCTTTTATGCTTTGTATTTGCTCAATTTCTTCATATGATTTTGGCTTTTCAAATGTAGGGATAGAGATAAGCTCATTTGATTTATTATTAGAAGAGAAATTTACAAATACTGGATCACTAGGTCTATTACCGCTATAATCATCAGTTTTAACAGGGGAATATCTTCTTGAAATGCGGGAATTTGGAAGAGTGGATGTTTCGTCAATAGAAGAAAGCTGATCTGGATTATTTGTATCACCAGCAGTATATCTTTCTAAAGGCAGACTCTTACCTCGAACACTAGTCATACCTGATAATGTTTCAAAAGAGTCGGAAAGGTTGGAATCTAATTTTTTAGGGTCGATAAACGAATCTGATTTATTAGTGATATCGTTATAATCGACCCATTCTTTGTCATTGGCCACGGTTAAATTGTACCGTTATTTTTTGATTATTTTATATTTGCAATGATGTGGTTTTATATCGTCGGTCTTAACTTTGCGATATTTACTAGGATGTTCAAGAGCTGTACCCATACCAGGTAACAATTCATCCCAATATTCTTCAGTTTCTGCATCACCAGTTTTAACATATTTAGATTTTTCTGAAGATGTCTTGTATGCTGGAGATAATCCTAAGACTAAAGAACTTGCTGTTGTTCTTAATCCCTTTAATGCCAATGCAGCTCTTTTAGCTAACTGCATAAAGAAATTATTCATTCCAGCTGTTGCACTAGATGCTAAAGCCATGTATTGCGAAAAGGCTTGAGTTCTTAAAGCTATTTCTTCATTATAAGAAGCTACTAACTCACTAGTTAATCTTCTCATATCGTAACCACCACGAGCTTTAGAATCATCATAAGAAATCTTTGCTGATGCTCTGTTCATTTTAACATCAACAATCTTCATTTCCAAAGGAATAACAATAACCATATTTGTTCCCATGAGAACATGTTGTTTGTTATCTACTTGCTCTGTTTTGATAGTTCGTAATCTAGCTTCAAGAATATTTTTCTCTTGTGCTGAAGGAGTAGTTTGATCACCTTGCAATGTAGTCTGCATTCCGATAATTCTTGAACCTAAAGCTTCAACTTCTTTAGCTAAATTCAAATATACTTGTGCAGATTGTGTAGCATCAGCTGGTAAAACTTGCTGAATATTGTTCATATCTACACCTTCACCAGAAAATGGGTCAGGAGTAGCTGATAATGAAACAGACCATAATTTCTTCAAAGCAGCAGATTGTTCATCTCTCTGCTTTTTCTTACTCTCATATAAAGATACAGCTTCTTCAAGATCAGTATTTCTAGCGGTTGTAGTACCACCCAAACCTGACAAAGTATTTGAATCAGTAATAGTAGAAGGATAAGGGTTAACAACAGGAGCAGCTAAAACCTTTCTTAGCATTTCTACAGAAGCGCCTTTTCCTAACAACTCTTCGAATTGCTCACCTCTTGATTTACTAGTTCCAGTTTGCGGAGACATTTTATTCCCAGGTAGTGTTTTGAAAATCTGGTCCTTCATAGTAGCTCCAACAGAAATGGCAGTAAGCATTCTCCACCAGTTCAAATAAAGAGTACCAAAAGGACCAGCCATAGCTCCACGAATAAAACTGCTGATACCATTTAGATATCCAGATTCTTGCTTCCATCTTTGGGTTTGGAAATCAAGACCAATTCTAAATTTCTGCATGTAGAGCGTTTCCATTTCTTTCTTACGCCCTTCTTGCATCATTCTATTCTTGACTAATTCTTGAGCAGCTGAAGAAAATGGTTGAATAATAGCATGTAAAGCTTTAGCTAAATTTTTACCATTTAGTTCACCCTTGACCCCAGTAAATGTAGATATCAAGCTTTTCGCTCTTGCCATTGCACCTGGAGCACCAATCGCAATATTAAAAGCTACTTGCCATAAACCAAGATTAGGATATTCTTGCTCATATTTTTTTAATGCATCAATCACACCAGATACTAAATCAATATTAGCACCTAGTTTAAGATACAAAGTATAGACCATCTCTACGGCTGGTCTTGCATTAATGTTTGATGAACTTACTAAATCAACTGCAGCTTTAAATATCTTAGACTGAGTTTCTATTGAGATATTATTAGCTTGAAAACGAGCATAATATACGGTTCTATAAACACTTTCTGGAATTCCTAAAGCAATGAGATCGGAAGAAATCTTTTGTGCATCTTCGACAATTCTTTTTCCGGATTCTAAATCTTTGTCTATATTAGCAGTAGCTGAACTATCAGACTTCTCAGTCTTAGATAATTCATTAATCTTAGCAGCGCCATCTGTTAATGTATCTTTAACGAAATCCCAGGTGGTTGCTCTTCCGGGAGCAGGTCCTGGTGTTTGAGCTAGACGTGTGTTTATATTTTCCATAATTATTTTTTAGCTACAATTTTATAAGTATGTGTGGTGCAGTGTGGACATTTGCCCTGAAGTGCATGACGGGAGCTCTTCATTACTACTCTTTTAGGTGATACTACAGTAACCATTGTCCTGCACTTAACACAGTACATTTGATGAGTAGTAGCAGCATCGAGAACTTCTTGAGAATTTTCCATTTAAACTTTCTCCTATTCGAATAAATTTTCTATTAACTTTGTACAAAGTCCTTTAGAGTAGAACCAAAAATGCCTAGATATGAATTCCAATGTGCATCATCTGAACGTAAATATACGATCAGTATACAAATCTCAGATTATAAACCCGAAATAGAATGTCCTTGTGGTATTGAAGGATGTCAGGCTAAAAGAGTGTTTAATATGGTGTCTGTTACTAATGGTTTAACAGCTAATGAGAAGAAATTTGGTACAACTACTAACAGAAAAGAGATGGCTGATTATATGAAAGATCAGAAAAAAGTACGTAAAAGTACTTATGATCCTAATAGCAGAGAAGCTAAATCAAATGAAATTTGGACTGGAAAAGAAGGCTTAGATGGTGTTACTTCTATGCCTATACAAAGGAAACAATGATGGAACAAGAAACAGAGCAGACATTTATCATTCAAAATAGAACCCCATCACCTCATTACGTAAGTGACATCAAGCTAAGTTTTGACCCATTACAAGTAATTGATCTAACATGGGAAGATCCCAAGCTTGTCAAGGCATCTAAAGATCTAAAGAATTCCCTAAGAAAAGGAATTCTAGTACAGATTACTTCTGAAGCATGGGACCAGATTCTATCTAATGAAGCAGAAAGAGAACGAAAAGAAATCTTACGTCAAAAGAAGAACTCCGGTTATGAAACCATGGAGATTGATGGCAAGACTATTGAAGTAGAATCACTCGATGCTGAAAAGCCATACAATAAGGATGGAACTGTATCAATTTCTGGATATGCTAACGATTCCCTTACTTATGCTTTAGCCCTTGATATTGCTCAACATCAAGCAGAAATGCGAGGCGATGAACTATCGGTAGAACAATTCGCAGCAATGGTTAAGCAAGATCCAACAGTAGTTCAAAGATTAGTAAAGTCACAAAGTGTATCTGTATCAGGTGACGTTCGCAAGGGTAGTGCTGTTGTAGCTACTCAAGATGGAGATGGTAATATTTCACCTAGAAGAATGAACATGAGCAATCTCAATAAGGATGGTTATATTGCTGGTGGTGAATTTGAATATAAGTCAATTCCAACAGAAGAATTCTTTCCAGAAGAAGCAGCTATCGCTCATGAAATTGATCTAGAAGCTGATCTAGTGGAAGGATCTACCCCATCTTTCCGACGACAAAAGTAATAGAGGATTTTAAACAAACGGTTCAGGATTTTATTCTTGAACCGTTTTATTATTTAAGAGGTATATATGGAATTAATTTCAGGAAGTGATGTTAGCATTCAATCCTATGTTGAGAGCCCATTAGTATTTTATAACACTACAGCTGGTAATCCAGGTATATATATTGAATGGGATAGATACACATCAGTAGGTGTAGCTAATTACAAAGTATTCCGTTCTTCATATTTTGATGGAACATATACCGAAATTGCTACCGTTGCATATCCAATCAATGAATATGTAGATACAGCAGGTAATCCAAATTCGTATTATGTAATTCAAGAAGTTAATTCATCCAATGTTGTCTTATCAACTTCACAACCAATTTCTGGAGATGAATTACTTATCAAAAGTAGTTTAAGATATGAATTACAAACATTACTGAATATACCTATTTATGATGAAGAAATCATTTTCAATGGTAACAGAACAAGGGGCACATTAGCATTCCCTTATTGGAATTATAATCCTAGACCCGAAGTAAGAATTACAGGTTATTCTGAAGATGGTAATAGAGATGCTATGATTAATTTATCAGAGTACGATTCTATTACTAAAACATTAAATGATACTACAAACTATACAAGCGGATTAAAATTCAAGAGTGATTATATGGGTAATGTTTATTTCCTAAACACTGCAAATAATCCACAATCTGTACATTCTTACGATACTATTTTAGTTTCATATAATATCAGATTATTCACTGGATCTCATATGAATCATGCTCTAAATATGGCACTTCAATCTGTGAATGCACAACCTGGAGCTAGTAAATATCAAACTGTGGTATCAGCGCCATATTATTATGAACCTGCCCTAATTTCTGGAGCTTGTTATTATTTACTTAGAAGTTTATTAACATCTCTTACATCCAGACAGAAAAGATTGTTGTTAGAAGATCCTGATGCTAAAATTTTTGAAGATCTGAAAAGCTCTGCAACAATGTACAAAGAAGAATTCGATAAACAGCTTGAAAAGTTACCTCTTGCAAGATATCCACGAATTGGAACTATCACAGTACCAGAGTTCAACTTACCTGGTGGTAGAAGTAGATTCTTTAGATATAACTTTAATATCTCAGGTGCTATTTGATCCTAGTTATAAAATCAACTTCTAAACTTAACACAATAAAAATCCTACTAGATATAAAAGATCAATTTAGTAGGATTTTTATATTGTCTGAACCTTTTGACGTTCCTATCGATGGAAATTATGAATTTGTAAAAGATATAGAAGATTTATCTGAATATATTTACATCAAAGACACATGCAAAATAAATAAAGAAAAGATAAATAAATTTACAAATACATCTCAAGATGCTAATAAAATATACGCTGCTCATAAATATGATGACATATTTATTTTATTCTGTATGATTACAGGGAAAATAAAAACAACATTTAAAGAATTTGAACCAGATTATCTAAAGTGTATATCAAATATAGATAAGAGTATCATGGACAATGTTGATGAAAATGTTGTGAATAGTTTATTTAAAGTCGAACCTATAAAAGATCCCAAAATGTACAAATACAATAAATATAAAACAGGTGAATTGTATTACACCGGGATCATAATTTGAAATTTAGTATTGCTATTTCTTCTCACATTAATAACACAAAGCAGAGAGATGCTGTCATAGGATCTCTCTGCAGTGGAATCCCAGTACATTTCTTTATAGGAGGATGTGAGAATAGAATGCAAAAATATGAAAACGACATTGTTCATCACTATTGCAATCATAATTCTTTTGATCACACATCACTAATAGAAATACTGGAACTCAATCTTTACTCTGATTATTGGTTTGTTGCTCATGATACCGTAACTTTTGGTGATAAATCAATAGACAGCATAAATAATTTTGGTCCAGGAGATCATATAAGTATTTCGAAAGCTGGATGGTGGAATATGGGTCTTTTTTCTAATGATTTTATCCAAAGAAATAAAGAATATATTTTGTCATTAAAAAACTGCACAAAATCACAAGCAATCTTAAGTGAAAAATTCTATAAGAGATTATCCTTTGAAGATACTTTTTATTGTCAAGAAAATGAAATATTAGATCTTGAATATAAAGATATTTATTGTGAAGGCTATCTAAGAAAACCCATATACTTCAAATCACTAGACATTACAAAATATCAAAAATATTATCCAGAAAGCTCATTCTTAAAAGATTTGATTAATAATAGCAAATGTACTTAGCAGAGTATTTACATAATTATAGTAGATCATTATTCTTAGATAAAAGCATTACATTTATCTCACCTAGTAATGCTCTTTGTTTTGACTTAACATCTGAAAATATAGATATAGATATTTATGCTGAGAAAACATTAGTATTCTCATATCAAAATAATGTAGAGTCCAACACTCATGGTCATTTATTAGATATCAAAAATAAAAGAATAAACATAAAAATAAATTCTGGAACATGTAAAATAACAGGCATATTTTCAGATATACCAAAATACTATATGGCCCCTTATGAAAAATGTAAAATCAGATTACAAGAAACAAATAAAAAGATAATAACTTTTATATATGATTCACAAATGCTTGAATTTATAGAAGTATTTATAGAATCTATCATAAATAAAAGAAAATCTTTTGATCTGGTTATGTTTAGTAAAGAAAATGATTTCATACCAGAATACATACGAAAAAATGTAAATGTCATATATTTTTCCAGTGATTTAACAAATTACAAAAAATGGCATAAAACAATTATTTATTGCCTTGGATCAATAACATCAGCAGAAGAAATATTATTCTTTGATGTAGATATGTATGTCCAATCATCTTTAGATTCTTTGATGAACAGAATAGAAATA
>JACCEB010580902.1_pt1 | contig 47202 bp, 42 predicted proteins | sample 7454761 | NCBI WGS metagenome assembly JACCEB01 (sample SAMN15323454, study PRJNA562643) | freshwater metagenome | isolation source: river surface water | place: USA:Blue River Watershed | collected 2017-08-18
AAAAAAAGAGCCCCGCATCGCTGCGGGGCCCGGTTTCGAGGGAGAGTTTACTTCTTCAGGCTCGCGCGGAGGTCGTCGAGCTGGCCGGCGCTGCCGAGCAGCTTGTTCCGACTGCCGATGAACTTCGCGTATTCGTCCATGAAGATCTTGCCCGGCGGGCGGAAATCGAAGTCACCGGCCTTGTCGCGGAAGAACTCGCGGTGCACGCGCGTCCAGACGAGGCGGCCGTCGGTATCGATGTTGACCTTGGTGACGCCCAGCTTGGCGGCGGGGAGATACTCGTTGGGATCGACGCCCATCGAATCCTTGATCGTGCCGCCGGCCTTGTTGATGCGGTCGACCTCATCCTTCGGGACGGAGGACGAGCCGTGCATGACGAGCGGGAAGTTGGGGAGGCGGTCCTTGATCTTCTGGAGGACGTCGAAGTGGAGGGACTGCTTGCCCTTGAACTTGAAGGCGCCGTGGCTGGTGCCGATCGCGCAGGCGAGCGAGTCGCAGCCGGTCTTGGCGACGAATTCCTTCGCCTGATCCGGATCGGTGAGGCACGCGTGGCCTTCCTCGACCTTGATGTCCTCTTCGACGCCACCGAGCATGCCGAGCTCGGCCTCGACGGAGATGCCCTTGGCGTGGGCCTTGTCGGTCACGCGCTTGGTGATTTCGACGTTTTTATCGAAGGGATCGTGCGACGCATCGATCATCACCGAGCTGTAGAAGCCGGAGTTGATGCAGTCGTAGCAGGTCTCTTCGTCGCCGTGGTCGAGGTGCACCGCGAAGATCGCCTCGGGGAAGATATCGCCGGCCGAGCGGATGATCGCCTCGAGCATCCGCTTGTCGGTGTATTTCCGCGCGCCCTTCGAAATCTGGATGATGAAGGGCGCCTTGCTGTCGATGCAGCCCCGGAAGAGACCCATCGCCTGCTCGGCGTTGTTGATGTTGTAAGCGCCGACAGCGTATTTGCCGTAGGCGTGTTTGAAGAGCTGCGCGGTGGTTACGATCATGGTCGGAAAATACCGTCGCGACTGTCCGGACGGCCGTAGTCTGCCGCAAGGGTTTTCTCTGTGCAAAAACGGCAAATGCATGCGCGGCATTTGCGCCGCGCGGTGCCGCGGGCAGGGCAGTTCAACCGCCGCCGGGACGCTTGGTTGGCGGAGTCGTGCCGCCGCTGCCGCCGGACGCGTTGCCGCCGCTCGGGGCGCTGCGATCGGAGGCGTTCTGCCCGGGGCCGGGCGCCGCTTTGGCGGTGGCGGCGAGGGTGTCGCGCACCATCTGTTGCAGCTGCTGCTGGGCGGCCTGCGTCTGCTGGATGCGCTGCAGGGCCTCGACCTGCGGCGGCGCGAGGATGGTCTGCGCTTGGGCGACGGCGGCGGGCGTGACGATCGCGCCACCTCCGCCCGGGCCTCCACCGGGAGGGCCGCCCGGACCGCCGGGGCCCGGACCACCCATGAGGCCGCCGAGCATGCGGCCCAAATCAGGTCCGCCGGGGGGAGGGCCGAATCCGGGGCCGCCGAAGCCGAAGCCCGGGCCGTCCGGACCGCGGCCGAAGCCGAGTTCCACCGTCACTCCGCCGGCGGTGTCCGCGGGCGCGGCGCGCTGGGGCGCGTTGGCGGCGAGGATCTGCACGAGTTGATCGGCCTGGGTGGTGCGCAGCGGTGCGTTGGTGGCGGCGAGCCGCTGTTGGAGACTGTCGACGAGCAGGCGCTGCGGCATCGTCTGCTCGTAGTTCTGGAGCTGCGCGAAGCCCGGTTCGCCGATCACGGATTTGATCGAGGCGTTGAGCTCGTTCTGGGCGTCGGTGAACAGTTTTCGGAAGGCCTCCGGATTCTCGCGCGGGTTGATGCCCTGGGCCCGCGCGGCCTCGTCGATGTCACGGCGCGTGTTGCCGCGCTCGGCGAGCAGCGCGGTGAGCTGCTGGGTCTGCTCGGCGGAGAGGTTGAGACTCTTGAACAGCGGCGCGAACCGCGCCTCGATGGCCGCCTTTTGTTGAGCGGAAAGCATGGCCTGCACTTCGGGCTTGGCCATGAGATCGCGGATGGCCGCGGCCTGCTGACGCATGATTTCCGGGCCGCCGCCGCGGCCTTCGGGGCGCGTTCCGCGCTCGCCGCGTTCACCGCGCGGGCGAGCTTCGGCGTTGTCGCCGGTGGCCGTCGTCGGTTCCTCCCGGCCGGCGCGGGCGGCGAGCCGGGTCTGCAGGTCGCGGTTCTGTTTTTCGAGGTCGGCGAGCCGCTGCTCCCAGTCGCGGCGCTCGTCGCGGTTCATCGCGGCGGCGCGGAGTTCCACGAGTTCCCCGTATTGCACCCAGGCCAGAATCGCGCCGCCAACCGTCGTGAGGGCGAGAAGGCCGAGCAGGAAATTCTTGGGGGAGTTCACGTGGGTAAGGACGCCGGCCGGCAGGGTAAGTTGTGGGTGAGCTTCGCGCAAGCCGGTGCGCCCGGGCTCGCCCGCGGCGTCGAAAATTGCGCCGGACCGAAACGTCGGCCCGGCGCACTCGGCGCTCCGCTCAGCGCGGGGGAAACTCGAACTCCGCCTTCGCGCCCGCCGGCGAGAGCACGAGGAAGGCGGCGAAGGGCTGCCCGCGTTTCGACATGAAGCCTGGGATGAGGTTGGTGCGGCCTTCCTCGAGCATGCGCTTCACCTCGTCGGCCGGCAGGTCGAGTCCGCAGAGCTGTTTCTTCAGCGTGAAGACGATCCGGTTGTCCTGGTCGGGGCGGCGCACGTAGAAGGCGTCGGCCGTCTCGAGGATCTCACCGTCCTTGTGCATCTTGCTGACGCCGAGCTTGGTCGCCTTGGAGAGATCGGGCGGGGTCTTGCTCCTCCGGGCGACGGGCTTGCCGTCTTTGTCGAGCTTCTGCGGCCGCGGCGGAAACTTCCACTCGGCCTTTTCGCCGGCGCGCTCGAAGAACGCGTCGAAGGGACGGCCCTTTTTCGAGATGAAGCCCTTGATGACGTCGGTCTTTCCCTTCGTGACGAGATCGATGGCCGCCTCGCGGGGGATCGACTTCTGGCACATCAGGCGGCCGACGCGGAACGTCTGTTTCCACGCGTCGCCGTCGCGCTCGCGGAGCACGTAGCTGTTGCCCATCTCGCACAGCTCGGCGCCGCTCGTGGGATCCTTCCAGAACGACTCGAGCTGACCGATGTCCTGCTTGTCGCCGAAGTCATACTGCGCCTGCCATTTTCCCTTCTCTTCGTCGCGCACGAGCTTGAGCACGGCGGAGAAGCGGCTGCGGGTCTTGGCGGAGATGAAACCGTCGAGCGGCCCGATCTGGCCCTTCAGGACGAGGTCGCGGATCTCATGCTCCTCCATTTTCCGGCCGCCGATCACCTTGTAGAGCATGAACTCGCCGTCCCGCGACTTGTAGCCGCGCAATGTCTCGCGCAGCGGCAGGCCGTCGGTCGGCGAGAGGATGTCGGTCTCGCGGGCGACCGACTCGTCCTCCTCGAAGCCCTTCACGCGCTCGACGATGCCCTTGGTCGTCGCGGCGATCTCGGCCATGAACTCATCACGGGTAAATTTCCCGTGCTCCATCTGGCGGAGCTTGTATTCCCATTCGCCGGTGAGGTCGGGCTTGGTGAGCTCCTCGGCGCGCACGGCGCCGAGAAACTGCAGCAGCTGCTCGGCCTTGGCCGTCGGGATGAGTTCGCGCTGCGGGCGGTCGATATACTTCTGGTTGATCAGGCCGTCGATGGTGTCGGCGCGGGTCGCCGGCGTGCCGAGGCCGCGCTCCTTCATGGCGTGAGCGAGCTCTTCGTCGTCGACGAGTTTGCCGGCGCCTTCCATGGCGGAGAGGAGCGTCGCTTCCGTGTAGCGGGGCGGCGGCTTGGTCTGCTCGGCATGTAGCTTGGGCTCGAGCGTGCGGGCGCGCGGCGGCTGGCCGTCGTTCTCCGCGAGCGCGGGGAGCGCTTTCGAGTCGGGCGAATCCTCGTCGACGGTGTTGCGGCCGTAGACGGCGAGCCAGCCGGGGAACGTGAGGACCTTGCCCTCCGTTTTGAAGTCGTGGCCGGGCGCGACGGTGCTCGTGCGCGTGGTGACGTCGAATTCCGCCGCCGGATAGAAAGCCGCGACGAAGCGCCGCGCGATCATGTCGAAGATCTTCGCTTCCATATCCTCGAGGTTCTTCGCCTCGTGCGCGGTCGGGATGATGGCGAAGTGATCGCTGATCTGCTCGTTGTTGAAGATGCGTTTGTTGGGCCGGATCCAGCCGGCATCGAGCGCCTTGCCGGCATGCGCGCCGAGATCGCCCGTGAGCGCCCGCATCGTCTCGCGCACCGTCGGGACGTAGTCCTCGGGCAGCGCGCGCGAATCGGTGCGCGGGTAGGTGATCATCTTGTGCCGTTCGTAGAGCGCCTGCGCGATCTGGAGCGTGCGGCGGGCGGGCAGGCCGAAGCGGTTGTTGGCCTCGCGCTGCAGCGTGGTGAGATCGTAAAGGCGCGGAGCGGCCTGGGTGCTGGCCTTCTTCTCGTCGACCACCTGGGCGGGAGGCTGGCCCTGGCACGCGGCGACGACGGCCTCGGCGAGCGCTTTGTCCCAGACCCGGTCGATGCGGTCGTGGTCGTCGCCGTCGGCCTTTCGGTAGTTTGCGCGCTGATACACGCCTTCGTAGCGGCCCTTGGCGACCTCGAACGTCGCGGTCACGCGCCAGTAGTCGCGCGGCTTGAAATTCCGGATCTCCTGCTCGCGGGCGTAGACGATCGCGAGGGTGGGGGTCTGCACGCGGCCGACGGAGGCGACGTTGCCGGCCCGGGAGCCGAACATGCGCTTGGTCAGGGCGCGCGTCCCGTTGATGCCGATGAGCCAGTCGCTCTCGCTGCGGCAGCGGGCGGCGTCCTCGAGGCCCTTCATCCGGCCGCCGTCGCGCAGGTGGGCGAAGGCCTCGCAGATGCCGTCCATCGTCATGGTCTGCATCCACGCGCGCTTCACCGGCAGCTTGCACTTGGTGAGCTGATACAGATACGCGAAAATCAACTCGCCCTCACGCCCGGCGTCGCACGCGTTGACGACCTGTCCGATGTCCTTCCGGGCGAGCAGTTTTTTCAGGGCATTGAACCGCTCCTTCGAGTCCTCGATGGGCTTGAGGCCGAATTTCTCGGGGATGATCGGCAGCGTCTCGAGCCGCCAGAAGCCGTATTTCTTCTTGTCGATGTCCTCGGGCATCTCGAGCTCCACGAGATGGCCGACCGCGTAGGAGATGACATGGTCGTCGTTCTCGTAGTGGTCGCCCTTCTTGGGAACTTTGCCGAGGGCGCGCGCGAGATCGGCCGCGACGGACGGCTTCTCCGCGATGACAAGTGACTTCATTCTCGCGAGCGGTTAGCTGCGGAATCACGAAGTGCAAGAAATTGTTTCGCGCGCGAGCGGCGGCACGCGGCGCGGGGAGCGAGTCAGTTTCCGCTCTTCGTGCGCGGCCCGGAAGAGGGACGGGCGGCGCCGAGTTTGGCGCGCGCCTCCGCGGGAATCTCGATCCGATTTACGGGCAGATAGGTCAGGACGACGAGCCGCTGCTCGCTGATCGGCACGGCGATTCTCGCGCGGGAAGTGCGGCGCGTGGCGTCGATCTTCACCTCGTAATCGCGGATCATGCCGCCGCGCACATTCATCGTCAGTTTCACTTCGATCGCGGGCTCGGCGTCGTCGGTGTTGGGCTGCGCCGGATCCGCGGCGCGGCTGCGGATGTGCGCGACATAGCCCTCGCCGGTGGCCTCGAACGGCCCGGAACTCTTCAGCAACGGCACCAATTCCTGATCCGGACGACGGATATCCGGCCGGTCGGCGCGGCGCAGCCAAAGGGCGCGCGGTGTCGGCGTCTGGCTGCGGATGCGTTCGTCGGCCTGGGCGGTGAGGATCTCGCGATCGGTCATCCAGCCCTCGGGCGTGAGGGTGATCATGGCGCCGTCGGCGGTGATGAAGGTTTCCAGCTTCAAGCCGTCGGCCCACTCGCGGACGATGAGCATGTCGCCGTGGCGGTCGAGTTTGCCGCGGATGTTGGGCAGCGTGCTCTGGTGCACGGTTGTGACCGTGCCGCGCCGCGTCTGAAACTGCTGCGCGACGGGTCCGGGATCGCCGTTGATCATCTCCCACGAGTAGCTGCGCTGGTCGCGCAGATATTCGAGGGCGGAGGCGAGTTCGGCGGGAGGTGCGGCGGCGACCCAGGGAAGCACGGCGACGACGGCGGCAAACGCGGAAAGTCGAAGGGATGCGGCCATGGGGAGGGGCGCGGGGCGCGGTGGTAAAGGAATGCCTGTGGCCGCGCCGCGTCAATTCCCCGGGCTCCGCGCGCCGCACAAGCCGCTTGTTTTCGAAACCCGCTTCCGCAAGCTGCCGCGCCATGTCGAAATGGTTGCTCGCGGGCGCGGCGTTGGTCGCCTCCGCCTACGGTCAGGTGGCAAACTCCCAGGTCGAGGTCGCGAATCTGCGGGAGGATGTGCGGGTGCTCACGCAACGCGTGGCCGAGCTCGGATTGCGCCTCGAGCAACTCGAGCGGGAAAACGCGGAGCTGCGCAAACGCGTGCAGGGAGGAGACAGGAATGCGGCGACGTCGGCCCAGCTCAACGAGGCCGTCGCCGAGCTGAATCGGGCGATCCGCGCCTCCGCCAGTGCGACCAAGACGGAGACGCTGCAGCAGGTGAGCGCACAATTGGAGAAGCTGGCGAAGCAGACCAACGATGCGATCGATTCGGTGGCGAAGACATCGGCGACGCGCCCGCCGCCGCAGGTGGTGTTTTCCGAGAATTATCCGAAGGACGGTATCAGCTACACGGTGCAGAAGGGTGACACCCTCGCGGTGATCGCGCGCAAGACCGGTGCGAAATTCCAGGACATCGTGAACGCGAACAAGATTGCCGATCCGTCGCGTATTGTGGTTGGACAGACGCTTTTTATTCCCGGAGGAAAGTAACTTCCCATGTCGGCAGCTCCCAAATCCCGTCTCGGCCGTGGACTCGGCGGACTCATCGCCGCGGCCAAACCCGCGGCTCCTGCGCCAGCTCCCGCCGCTGCGGCGGCCCCTGCGCCTGCGGCTTCCGCCCCGGCGGCGCCCGCCGGCGCGCCCGGTTATCTGGAGATCGCCGTGCACCTGATCGAGCCGAGCCCGTATCAGGCGCGGCGCGAGATCGCGCCGGAACACCTCAACGAGCTGGCGGAGAGCATCCGTTCCGAAGGCCTGCTCCAGCCGATTGTCGTGCGGAAGACGGGCGAGAAATATCAGCTTATCGCGGGCGAGCGCCGGTGGCGTGCCTTCCAGTTGCTCAAGATCAAGGCCATCCCCGCGCGGGTGGTGGAGGCGAGCAACGCGTCCTCCGCCGCCCTTGGCCTGATCGAGAATCTGCAGCGCGAGGGCCTCAACCCGATCGAAGAGGCGCACGGCTACGCCAGTCTGATCCGCGATTTCGATCTCACCCAGGAAAGCGCGGCGGAGCGGGTGGGGAAGGGGCGCGCCACGGTCGCCAACTCCCTCCGGCTCCTGTCCCTCGACGGCGAATTGCAGGGCTATCTCGGCAAGAACCTCCTTTCGGTCGGCCATGCGAAGGTGCTGCTCGGCATCGAGAATCCCGCCCAGCGCCTGATGGTGGCGCGCCGCGTGATCGAGGAAGGCCTGAGTGTGCGGGCGACCGAAAAGGTGGCTTTGACCGCCAAGGCTGCGTCGCCCGGCGCGTCCCCTGCCGGCGCGGAGCGCGTAGCCAAATCAGGCCTCAGCTCGAAAGACGCGGCGACGGTCGCGGGGATCGAAAAGAAACTGACGTCGCATCTCGGCGCGCGCGTCGCGGTCCTGCACAGCCCGAAGAAAGGCCGCATCGTGATCGAATACCGCGGCAACGAAGACCTCCAGCGGGTGTTGGAGAAGCTCGGGATCGAAGCTTGAGCGGCCTGTATCCTGTCCGGTGACACGCCTCCGAGTCCGCTGGGGTCGGACGGATCGGCGGCAGATCCGACCGTATCCGGCCGCGTTTCGACGTGGCATTTCTTCCGGTGGCGCCCGGTGCACAGGTGCTGAACCCGCGATTGACAAGCCCAGCGCAGCTCTGCACTTCTGACCCTTTCTCATGAGCATCGTCCTCGGAATTCTCACCTTCATCCTGATCCTTGTTTCGATCTTCCTCGTGCTGGTCGTGCTCGCCCAGAAGACGAAGGACGGCGGGATCGGCTCTGCCCTGGGGGGCGGTGCGGCGGAAGCGGCGTTTGGCGCCGAGACGACCAATGTGCTCACGAAGGCCACCAAGTATTCGGCCATCCTTTTCTTCGTCCTGGCGTTCGCCCTTTACCTCGGCCGTATCTACGAGCGGAAGGTCGCGAGCGCGGCCGCGGGCAGTGCGCTGCCCACGATCGCCGCCCCGGCTGCCGCACCCGCTCCGGCGCCTGCGGCGGGAACCACGGCGGCTCCGGCCGTGACCGTGCCCGCCACGCCGGCTCCGGCCGCGACCGCTCCGGCAACCACGCCGGCGCCCGCGCCCGAGCAGAAGAAGTAAACGCGGCAATGGGGTTTGCCGCCGGCAACGTTGCGCCCGCCGTTTGGCGGGCGTTTTTGTTGGGGGTTCCGCTTGTCCTGCTGACGGTCGGCCTCGGTTCCGTGCGCGCGGCCAACCTCCCGGTCAAGGCGCCGGAGTTGTCGCAGGCCGGCAAGGCCGGGCCCGAAGAGGCCGCGCGGATCCTCGCGCAGTTTCGCAACGCCGGCGTGCCGGGAGAGTATTTTCTGGAGTTCGAACTGCGCACCCTGCCGCGACGCGGCGAGGAAAAGGTGTTTCAGGGCAAACTCTGGGGCGGGCGTGGCGTGCAGGGTGCGATCACGCGGGTGGAATTGGTGGATGGCGCGGGCCGGCCGCACCGGTTGCTCATCCAGAACGGCGAGCGCCCGGCAGTGTGGCGCGCCGGCGGCAAAGGCGTCGAACAACTCACCGTCGCGCAGCTCTTCGAGCCGTTGATTCCGGGCGTGGAAATCACGGCGTTCGACGTGCAGATGCCCTTCCTCTACTGGCCGGAGGCCACGCTGGAGAAGATCTCGCGCACGCGGGGGCGTCCGGCCAACGCGTTTTTCTTCCGCGCGCCGGAGGCGTTTGTGCAGCAGCACGGCGGGGTGCTCGCCGCGCGGGCGCATCTCGACACGCAGTTCAACGCGCTCCTCCAGACCGAACTGATCGGCCCGGATCACCGCGTGGTGAAGACGTTTTCCCTGCTGACGTTCAAAAACGTCGACCGGCAGCCCCTGCCGAAAACCGCCGATTACCGCAACGAGATCACCCGCGACAAAACGCGGCTCGTGGTCACCGGCGCGGCGGTGAACCTGAAACTCGCGCCGGCGACGTTCGATCCACCGACGCTCGCGCGCGACGCCGAGGCGCCGCCGGCCCGGCAGATCGTGTCCCTCGATTGAAGCCCTCATCCGCTCCGCCCCGGCTCGTCGTCTTCGATCTGGACGGCACGCTGGTCGACAGTCTGCCGCTGGTGCTTGCCGCCATCACGCATGCGCTCGAGCCGTTCGGCCGCAAACCGACGATGGATATCTTCGCGAAGCTCGGGGGACCGCCCGCGAAGTTCCTGCCCACGCTGCTGGCCGACGTGAGCCAGGTGCCGACCGCACTGGCCCGCATGGAGGCGTTCCACCACGAGAATATCCATCTCATCCGACCGTTTGCCGAGGTGCCGGAGCTGCTCCACGAACTGGCGGGGCAGGGCGTGCAGAGCGCGGTGTGGACCGGCCGTGACCGTGCCTCGACCGAGCGATTGCTCACGGTGCACCGCATGCACGGGCATTTCGCGGCCGTGATGTGCGGCGACGATCTGCCGAGCCATAAACCGGATCCGGCCGGACTGCAGCAGATCATGCGGCGACTGGACGTGCCGCCGGCCGAAACGCTCTTCGTCGGCGATGCGGACGTCGACGTCGAGGGCGGCGCCGCGTCCGGGGTCGACACGATCCTGATCCGGCATGCGCGCGCGGTGGAGGCACACATTGTGGCGCGGGCCTGGCAGGCGGTAATGACTCCGGCAGACGCTTACCGGTTGGTGCGCCAACGGATCGGCGGACGCCGTTCCGGCGGTGGCGCCGCGCCTGGGAATCATCGGTGAACTTCGACTGTCCGGTGCGCGCCGCAGGGGCGCCCGCCGGGTGATGCCGCAGAATTTCGTTGCCGACGCGGCGTCGCAAGTGCCTGCTTCGCTGACATCAGCCCCTAGCTCAGCCCGCTTCGCTCATGGCCAAATCATCCCGCAAAGCATCCGCCCCACTCACGTTTGACTTGCCCGAATCCCTGATCGCCAGAATCGAAACCGTCCGTCGCGGACATGGTTTCAAGTCGGCCAGCGAAGTAGTGCGCACCGCGATCGAAGGCTACGACTTCGAGAAAGCGGCCCCGGCGCGCGACCCGCACCGGCAGATCTCCGTCCGCATCACGACCGAGCAGCGCTCCATGCTGCGCCGCTACGCCAAGTCCAAGGACGCGAGCGTCGGCGAGCTCCTGCGCCTCGCGATCGAGTCGATGCCGACGAAGGCGAAGAAGAAGTAACGCGCCTCCCGCGCAACCAGCTCCACGAGCGGCGGAATCTCTCCGCCGCTTTTTTGTCGGCGCATTTCACGCCCCGTGTCGCCGGGCTTGCGTTCGGGAAGGCCGGACCCTTTGGTCGCTCCGTTTGTCCATGAGCAACCCTCCCGCACCACTCTCCCTCTGGGCCCGCAATGTCTCGCCGTCGCCGACGCTCGCCGTCGATGCGAAGGCCAAGGCCCTGCAAGCAGCGGGTGAAGACGTCTGTGGTTTCGCCGCCGGCGAGCCGGATTTCGACACTCCCGAGCACATCAAGGACGCGTGCATCGCCGCGCTCAAAGGCGGGAAAACGAAGTATGCCCCGACTCCCGGCATCGAGCCGTTGCGCCAGGCGATCGTCGATCGCTATGCGGCCGAATACGGCCTGAAGGCCGCGCCCTCGCAGGTGATCGTGTCGCCCGGCGGCAAGTTCAACTGCTACCTCGGCGTGCTGGCGACCTGCTCGCCGGGCGACGAAGTAATCGTGCCCGCGCCCTATTGGGTGAGCTATCCCGAGATGGTGAAGCTCGCGGGCGCGGTGCCGAAGTTTGTGCTGGCGGACGATAAGACCGGTTTCCGTCTTACGCCGGCGATGGTCGAGGCGGCGATCACGCCGAAGACGCGGCTGCTGATTCTCAATTCGCCCTCGAATCCGACCGGCGCCGTCTACACGCGCAAGGAACTCGAGGACATCGTGGCCGTCGCGCTGAAGCACAACCTCTACATCCTGTCCGACGAGATGTATGAGCACCTGGTCTATGACGGGGCGAAGCCGACGTGCATCGCGACGTTCAGCAAGGACGTCGAGGCGCGCACGATCACGGTCGCGGGCTTCTCGAAGACCTATGCGATGACCGGGTGGCGCATCGGCACCACGCTGGCACCGGCGCCGATCGCGAAGGCGATTGCGGAGCTGCAGAGCCAGATGTCGTCCAACGTCACGACCTTTGCGCAGTATGGCGCGCTCGCGGCGTTGAAGGAAAAGGAGAAGACGGCGGCGGCGCTCAAGACGATGCTCGTCGCCTTCGATCGCCGGCGGAAATTCCTGCACGCCGAGCTCAACAAGATCCCCGGCATCTCCTGCCTCCTGGCCGAGGGTGCGTTCTACCTCTTCCCGAACATCACGAGCTTCGGGCTCAAGGATCAGGACTTCTGCGGCCGCCTGCTCGATACCGAGAAGGTCGCCGCCGTGCCCGGCAGCGCCTTCGGCGCCGAAGGTTATCTGCGGCTCTCGTATGCGACGAGCGACGAGATCATCCGCAAGGGGGTCGAGCGGCTCGCGCGCTTCTGCGCCACGCTCAAACGCTGAGCGGGACCGCCCGACAGCAAAAGGCCGGATGGGGAGACGACCCCGTCCGGCCTTTTTGTTTTACGGCGGCTGCGGATGCCATACAGGGACAGCCGGCTTTCTCCCAAGGCGACGGTCGACGGCCGAAATCAAGCAGGGACGAACCAACCGGAAGGCCGTGGCCGGGGAGCGCGGGACGTTGCGCCGGCCACCGCATTTGTTTTTTTGGCCACATGCATGCGATCATCGCGCGACTCGTGCTGGTGGCGGCCCTTGCGGCCGGGTTCTTCGGCTGTGCCAAACAGGATCCCCGGGCGGCGCCGGTGAAATCGGGCTCGCCGAGCGCGTTTGCGCGGTGGCGCACGATGGCGAGCGGCGAGATCCGGGCGGAGGAGTGGCGCGAGTTCGACGCGCTGCTGCAGGAGCTGCGGATGCGCGTGACGGCGGAGAAGCGCGCGAGCGGCAGCGAGGCGGTCGAGGCCGCGATGCGGGCCGATATCGACGGCAAGACGTTTCAGGAAGTGCTGCTCATGGGCTACGAGGCGCGGTTGAAGCGCGTCATTCCCGAGCGTGGCGAAGTCGAGCTGGCGATGTCGGAAAACATCCGGCGCGCCACGCGCGAGAAGGGCACGACGACGGCGGGCGACATCGAGCGGATGCGCGAGCGGCAGGATAAGCGCCTCAAGGAACTCGACGCCGAAATCGCCCAGGCGCGGAAGCGGTCGGGGGAATTGCGCGCGGCGCTGGGGATCGTCGACGCGGCCAAGGCCGACGAGCCGCCTAGGAAACGCTGAGGCCCATTTCCCGCAGCACGGTCCGCGCGGCGTGGTAGCCGCACATGCCGTGCACGCCGCCGCCGGGCGGAGTCGAGCTCGAGCAGAGAAAGAGCCGCGGATTCGGCGTGCGATAGGGATTCCAGCGCGGCACCGGCCGGAAGAGGACCTGCGTGAGATCGTTGCGGCCGCCCGCCATGTCGCCGCCAAGCATCGCGGGATTGTTCGCTTCAAGCTGCCTGGGCGTGGTGACGTGCCGCGCGAGGATGCAGTCGCGGAAACCGGGGGCGAAGCGCTCGAGCTGGGCCTCGATCCGGTCCGTCATGTCTTCCGTGCAGCCGTTGGGCACATGGCAGTAGGCCCAGCCGGTGTGGCGGCCTGCCGGAGCCCGCGACGCGTCGAGCAAGGATTGCTGCGCGACGAGCACGAACGGCTGACCGGGTGCGCGGCCGGCCATCATTTCCGCTTCGGAGCGGAGCACCTCGTGGTAGGTGCCGGCAACGTGGACGGTGGTCGCGCGGCGGCACTCGGCGGCCCGCCACGGGATCGGTTCGCGCAGCGCCCAGTCGACCTTGAAGACTCCGGGACCGGATTGGAAGCGGGCGAGGGCGGCGAGATAGCGGTCCGGCAACTCGTCGCGGGCGATGGCGGCGAGTTGGCGCGGATGGAGGTCGAAGAGCACGGCGCGGGCGGGCGGCAGCTCGGAGAGATGGCGGATGTGGTGTCCGCCGACGAATTTCCCCCCGGCGGATTCGAGCGCGTTGACGAGTGCCCGAATGATCGCCTGCGAGCCGCCGCGGGCGCAGGGCCAATCGATCGCGTGCGCCGCCGCGGCGAGGACGAGGCCGAATGCCGCAGTGCCGGCCCGATCGAGCGCCACGACGGAATGGGCCGCACACCCGGCAAACAGCGCGCGGGCATCGTCGTCGCGAAAGCAGCTCCGGGCGAGCGCGTCGCACGAACGCAGCGCGTGGCGCCCGAAACGGGCCCGGGTGAGGAGTGCGCCGCCGGACAGCCACCAGGCGGGGCGCAGGAGCGATTGGACGAAGGCTTCGTTCGAAAACGGTGCCAGCAACGATCGCCACGCGGGGCCGTCGCGACCGAGCGCCGCCGCCGTGGCGTCCAGCGAGCGCTCCAGCACGACGGCGCGGCCGTCGGGCAGCGGGTGGGCGAGCGGTGTGCGCGACCACGTCCACTCGAGGCCGAAGCGCGCGAGGTCCAGCTCCCGGAATGCGGGCGAGAGTGCGCCCATCGGATGCACGGCGGCGCAGCAATCGTGGACAAAACCGGGCAACGTGGACTCCGCGGAGCGGCAGCCGCCGCCCGGGGTTTCGCGGGCCTCGTGCACCTCGACGCGCAGACCGGCACGGGCGAGCAGCACTGCGGCAGTGAGTCCGTTGGGCCCACTGCCGACGACCACCGCATCGAGCGACGGCGAGGCGGCGGGAGGCACGGGCATGGGAAAACGGATGACGCTTCCTTCCAGATTGCAACCGGTGGTTCCCACGGGCGCGGGTGAGGCGGCGCGGCCGGCGACGGCGACTACGGCGTGGTTCCGGACGCGCGCGGGGGTGTCGTGGTGGCGGCTGCGGTGTCCGTGGCGCGCTGAGGAGCGCCGGCGGGAAACGCGCGGACGAGGGCGTCGCGCAGTTCGGGCAGTTTCAGCGGCTTGGCAACGAAGTCGTTCATGCCGGCGGTGCGGCAGCGTTGGCGTTCTTCCTGGAGGGCGGCGGCGCTGAGCGCGATGACCGGAAGGCGCGCGGCCCGGCGCCGCACGGGATCGGTGTCGTTCTCCCACGCGCGGAGCTGCCGGGTGGTCTGCCAGCCGTCGAGCCGCGGCATGTGGCAGTCCATGAGCACCACATCGGGAAGCGGTTCGCGGCTGAGGGCGGCGAGGGCCTCGACGCCATCCTCCACTTCCTCGCGGGAGCAGCCGAGCTTGGTGAGCTGGGCCTGGACGATTTTGCGGTTCACGGCGTTGTCCTCGACGACGAGGATGCGCAGGCCGAGCGGAGTGGCGGCTTCGGCGGGTGGCGCAGCGTCGGGCGGCGGCGCGGCCGCGGCCGACGAGGCGGCGAGCGGGAGTTCGACCGCGAAGAAGAACGCGGAGCCCTGGCCGGGGGCGCTGCGCACATCGAGTTTGCCGCCCATCAGGCGCACGAGTTGCGAACTGATCGAGAGGCCCAGCCCGCTGCCGCCGTAGCGCCGCGTGGTGGACGTGTCGGCCTGGGTGAAGCGCTCGAAGACCCGGGTCATCGTCTCGGCGTCCATGCCGATCCCGGTATCGCGGACCTCGAAACGCAGGCGGGCGCAATTCGCCTGGGGCGCGGCCTCGGCGGAGACTTCGAGCACGACGCGTCCGCCGGCCGGGGTGAACTTGATCGCGTTGGAAAGCAGATTGAGGAGCACCTGGCGCAGGCGATGGCTGTCTCCCCTGACGCCGGCGGGCAGGTTGGCTGGGACGACCGTCTCGACGGTCACGCGGCCGGCGCGGGCCTTCTCGGCGAGAAAAGCGGTGGAGCCCTGCACGAGGTCGGTAGGGGAGAAGGGATGCGGATCGAGCGGCAACCGGCCGGCCTCGATCTTGGAAAAGTCGAGGATGTCGCCGAGGAGGTGGAGCAGCACATCGCCCGATTCGGCGATGACGCGGACCTGATCGGCGGCCGCCGGGGGCAAGTCGGTGCGCTGGCGCAGCAGATCCGCGGAGGCGACGATGCCGTGCAGCGGGGTGCGGATCTCATGGCTCATGTTGGCGAGGAACTCGCTCTTCGCCCGCGCGGAGACCTGGGCGCGCTCGCTCGCGGCGGAGAGCTCGCGGGTGCGCTCGGCGACGAGGCGCTCGAGGTTGTCGTTGGTGGCCTTGGTCTCGCGAAGTGCCTGCTCGCTGCGGCGGTGGGCCGATTCGATCATGATGACGACGGCGAGGCCGAGGACGAACACGAGCGAGCTGGCGAGCAGCCCGTCCCGCAGCAGCGTGTCGGCGGCGAAGGCGAGCGAGCCGGCGATCGGCTCCTGGTGGAGCGTGTGGAAGTGAAACCACACGTGGCTCACGATCATCACGGCGACGAGAGCGGTCGCCAGCCAGCGTGAGGCAAAGACGATCGCGATCAGCAGGAAGACGATGTCCGCCGCGAAGAGCTGGATGGCGGTGGCAAGCGGCTGCAGATACTGCGGGCCGAGGATGATCAGTCCGTGCGCAAAGACGATGAACGTGGCGCTGAGCAGATTGCCGGCGTGCTCCAGTCGGCCGCGGCGGCTCCAGTGGAACGCGAGCGCCCCCGAGATCAGCAGGATGAGGCTGCCGAGGAGGCGGCGTTCGACGAACGGCGGCTGAAACACCAGAAGTTTGGTGATGTTCAGCGGCACGAAGAGCACGACGATCGCGCTGAACGTCACGAGCAGGCGGGCTTTGAGCCGCGTGAAATACGAGCGCCCGGCATACGCGGCGTCGATCTGGGCGAGGAAGCCCGCGAGATACGCGCGCATGGTCGGGGCAGCGGCCTCAGGCGGTCGCGACGGCGCCACGCTGGCGGCGGAGAGCGGGACGCTCGAGGCCGCGACGATCACGAGCTGGCCCAAGGAGTCGCCTGAGACCGAGCGCCGGAAACGCGCCGCCGAAAATCGACCTGCGCCCGGACAGAAGGTGCGCGAGCGGGGCGTGGTGGGGACGCATGCTGCTTTGGAACGCGGGGCGGAGGGAGACGCGAGGAGAAATCCCGGCAGGGTGCGTCATGGCCGGTTGCGCGCCGCAGTGGCGGCGACCCGCTCAGCGGGCGGAGGCACGTGCCGGCTGGAGCAGCCCGACGGATTCGAGGAAGGCGGTGCCCTGCGCGAGCGTTTCCCAGACGAAGGGTTCACGGTTGAAGAAGGCGTGCACCTGGCCGGGGAAGCCCACGACCTCGCACCGGTCGCCGAGCGCCGTGACTTTGCGCGCGTAGGCGCGCACGGAGTCGATGGGCACGGTGGTGTCGTTTTCGCCGTGCAGGACGATGGTCGGCGGGTGTCCGCGTTTGACGTGCTCGAAGGGATCGATCGCGGCGATGGCGGCGGCGTCGGCGAAGCGGGCATCGGGCTCGGCGCGGAGGCCGGCGAGCTTGAGGGCGGGGTTGAACAGCACGAGCGCCGCGGGGCGGGTGTTCACGCGCAGATCGTCGCCCGACTCGTTGATGGCGTCGAGAGTCACGAGGGCGGCGGCGAGGTGTCCGCCGGCCGAGCCACCGCCGGCCGCCAGTTTCTCGGGATCGAGTCCGAGTTCGGCGGCGTGGGCGCGGACCCAGCGAAAGGCGGAGCGGGCGTCCTTCACGCAGTCCGGCACTGTGACGCCCGGCTGCGAGATGAGCCGATACTGCACCGAGATCGCGACCATACCGCGCTCGGCAAGCCGGGCGGACTGGCGCGAAAAGGCGCTGGGATTGCCGCCGCGCCAGCCACCGCCGTGATAGAAGACGATGCCGCTGCGGCGGTCGCTGGATTTCCAGTCGGCGGGTTTCCAGATCCAGAGTTCCAGCTTCGTGCCGGCGACCTCCTTGTAGATGCGTTTTTCGGTCGGGGCGGGGAGGGCGCTGGCGGGAGCGGCGGATGCGAGGGGCGGCAGCGCGAAGCAGAGCAAGGCAAGCAGGCGAAACGGGAGCAGTGGCTTCATCGTGGGGTGCGGGATCGATAGACGCCGTGGCGCGCGGTGACGATGCGAAATCAGGCTTGCGTGGCGGGAAGCGGAATCGATTCGTAAGGTCGACTGTTTGCCGCGACCGGAGCTTCCGGCCGTTGCTCTACCAACCCCTGACAGATCATGAGAAACCTCGTCACTCGCTTCGTCTTCATCTGGCTCTGCGTTGCCGGCCCCTGGCTGGCTGCGCTCCGCGCGGCGGACGGCGGGGCGACCATCAGCGGCACGATCAGCAACACGGCCACGGGCAATCTGCTCGAGGGTGCCCGGGTCGAGATCGCCGCCCTCGGGCTTTCGGCGCTCACGGACGACACCGGTCGCTATGTGCTGAGCGGCGTGCCGGCGGGCACCCACACGGTGGTCGCCTCCTACATCGGACTGGACACCCAGCGCGCCCAACTGGTCATCAGCGCCGGACAGCGCGCGGTGCGGAACTTCGATCTCACGACCGCGATCTACCAGCTGGATGCCTTCAAGGTCACCGGTGAACGCGAGGGCGGGGCGGCGGCGATCACGGCGCAGCGCAACGCCGACAACCTCAAGAACGTCGTGGCGATGGATTCGTTCGGCAATCTGCCGAACATGAACGCCGGCGAAGTCGCGATCCGGCTTCCGGGCGTGGCCGGCAACTACGGCGACGAGAACCTCGTCGATGGCTTCACGATCCGCGGCATCGGGCCCGGGCTCAACACGATCACCCTCGATGGTGCGCCGCTTACCAGCCAGAACGCGCAGGCGCGGGGCACGAACATCAACAATCTGACCGGGACGATGTTCGACCAGATGGAGCTGATCAAGGGGCAGACGCCCGACAAAGGCGCGGACTCCCTCGGCGGCACGATCAACCTGAAGAGCCGTTCGCCGCTGAGCATGAAGGAGCGCCGACGCGTGAGCTACAGCGCGAGCGCGCGTTGGGCGCCGCCGTTCTTCGAGCACGTGCCGCTCCGCGAGCAGCACCGCGTGCATCCGATGTTCAATGTGCAGTGGCAGGAAGTCTTCGACGTTTTCGGCGGAGACCGGAATCTCGGCATCGCGGCCAACGTGTTCTACAGCGAGAACTCCGTCGGCGGTTTCCGGACCGTGCGCGACTTCCAGAACACGACGACCTCACCGGCATATGTCTGGGACTACCGCACGTGGGACAACTACAACAACCGGAAGCAGAAGAGCCTCAACCTGAAGACCGACTACCGGCTGTCCGTGAACACGAAGCTCTCGCTCAACGTCGTGCTCAACGACGCGATCGAGACTTTCCGCCGGCAGTATGAGACGCGGGCGTTCACCACGCAGCAGGTCGGCACGACGGGCACCGCGGGCATTCTGCCGGGTTACACCGATCGCATCACGCAAGTGCGGGCGGCGCCGGGCTCGACGATCGAGATGACGATGACGGGGCCGGGGAATTTCTACAACCGGATGCGCCGTTTCGATCTCGGGGCGGAGCAGGAATTCGGCCGGCTGTCGCTCGATTACAACGCCGTCTATACCCAGACCAACATCAACGGCGGCGGCGGCGGCCGGGGCGGCGTGCTGATCAACCGGATCACCGGCGTGGGTTGGATTCTCGATCGCACGCAGTCGGATCTGTTTCCCCGGTTCGTGCAGACCGAAGGCGCCGATTTCACCAACCCGGCGAACTACCGGCCCGCGACCTACACCAACAACAACCAGCAGAATGACGACATGATGAAGGAGGTGCGCGCCAACGCCCGCTACGACCTCGGGCTACGCTTTCCGACCTTCCTCAAAGCCGGCGCGCTGTGGCGCGAGCGCGAGGTGGGCCAGAACAACAAGGCGCGTCGCTGGAACTTTACCGGCACCTCCGGAATCGCCTCGGATCCGAGCATCCTCTCGTTCGACACCGTGAAGACGGGACGCCGGATCCCGCTCTGGGAAAACGTGCAGCACTTCCCCAACCGGGAGCCGGGCGATCCGTCGATCTGGCGCGAGGACCGTTATTTCAGCGAACAGACCAATTACACGGGCAGCCGCGCGGTGACGGAGACGATCACCGCCGGCTACGGCATGGCCCAGGGCAAGATCAAGCAGACCGGCTGGCTGGCGGGCGTGCGGGTCGAAAAGACGGAGAGCGCGAGCTGGGGCTGGGTGCGCGCGCGTCGCGGCAGCACGGTGGCGGAGCAGACCGCCGATCCGGTGGGGGCGGCGCAGCGCGATTATGCGGGCACCCTGCGGACGCGCGAAGGCAGCTACACGAAGGCGTTCCCGAGCGTGCACCTTACGCACGACGTGACGCCGAGCCTGAAAGCGCGGCTCAGCTGGTCGACCGGCTTCGGCCGGCCGGCGCTCACGAACGCGCTGCCCAATGAGACGGTCAACGAGACGCAGCAGACCCTCACGATCAACAACCCGTCGCTGCTGCCGCAGATGGCGAAGAACTGGGACGCGACGCTGGAGTATTATTTCGAGCCGGTCGGCGCGGTCTCCGTCGGGTGGTTCCACAAGTCGATCCAGGATTACATCGTCAGCGGCATCAACGTGGGCACCGTCGCGACCGGCAACGACAACGGCTTCAACGGCGAGTATCCCGGCTTCGCGATCCTCACGACCTCCAATGCCGGTGAGGCCACCGTGCGCGGCTGGGAGTTTACCTATCAGCAGCAGTTCACGTTTCTGCCCGGCCTGCTGAAGGGGCTGGGCGCGTCGGCGAACTACACGGTGATCGAGACCTTCGGCAACTTCGGCGGCACCGCCAACCTCGGCACCAACGAGGTGCAGGGCTTCATCCCGAAGACCGGCAACGCGAGCCTCTCGTGGCGCTACCGCAAGTTCAGCGCGCGGGTGCTCTACAACTACACGAGCGACTACATCACGAGCTACACGGCGGCGAGCGTGGGCCGGAACCAGTATCGTTATGCCTACAAGACCTTCACGGTCGGCGCGGCGTATCAGTGGCGTCCCAATGTCTCGTTCACGGTCGACGTCGGCAATCTGACGAACGAGCCGCAGCGGCTCTACCGCGGCAACCCGGACCAGATGTCGACCACGATCATCAACGGCCAGACGATCACCTTCGGCGTCAACGGCCGCTTCTGAGGCCGGCGCCGCGGGTGATCACGGCAGGGGCTGCAGCCGGTCCGCGGGCACGCGCACCCGCAGCCCCTGCTGCAGCACGTCGACGGCGATCACGATGCCGTCGGGCTTGTCGGGGCTCTCGATCATGCCCTCGAGCCCGTGGAGCGGGCCGCCGACTACTTTCACGCGGCGGCCCTTGGTGAGCAGGGGCAGCACGGAGAGTTCGTAGCCGGAGGCGACGATGGCCTTCACGGCGGCGAGTTGCGGGAGGAAATGCGCCTCGTTCTCGATCGTGATCGCGCGCGCGAGCAGGTCCTGCTGGTAGATGCGTGCCTTCAGCTCCGCCGGCACGTGGGCGAAGACGTAGCCGGGGAAAAGCGGCTTGGTGAAGCGTTTCGTCTGCGGGCCGTATCGGCGGATGCTGTCGACGAGCGGCAGGTAGTGCTCGAAGCGCTCCGCCGTCATGAGGGCCGCGAACTTTTTTTCGCAGCGCGGCTTGGTATGGCAGACGAGCCAGTAGCTGTCGTTCATCCGGACGCGTCAGCGTTTCAGCAGGAAGCGGATGGCGGCGTGGTAGCCCTCGAGTCCGAGACCGGTGATCACGGCGATACAGGCGGGCGCGGTGAGGGATTGGTGCCGGAATTCCTCGCGCTTGTAGATGTTGGAGATGTGGACCTCGACGGTCGGCAGATGCGCGCCGAGCAGCGCGTCGCGCAGGGCGACGCTGGTGTGCGTGAAGGCGCCACCGTTGATCACGAGCCCGTCGAACTTCGCGTCGGTCCACGCGGCGATGCGGTCGATGAGCGCGCCTTCGTGGTTGGATTGGAAGAACTCGAGTTGCGCCGCCGCCCCGAACTCGGAGCGCAGCGCCTGCTCGAGGTCGGCGAGGGTGGCGCGGCCGTAGATCTCGGGTTCGCGTTTGCCGAGCCGGTCGAGGTTGGGGCCGTTGAGGACGCCGATCTTCTTCATGGGGGCGCGATCTATTCAGAAGCCCCGGAGCCGGGGAAGCGGATTTTACGGGGCGCGTCCCGGAACGCGGGCGCGCCGGTGTGCAGTCAGAGCGGATTGTCCGTGGCGATGAATTCCCACGGCAGCTTGAATTTCCGCGCCAGCTCGGCGGCGAGGGCGCGCACGGCATGCACCTCGGTCGCGTAGTGGCCGCAGAGGTAGAGATTCAGCCCGTCTTCCTGTGCGCGATTGAACCACTCCTCGCGCAGTTCGCCGGTGACCAGCGTATCGACTCCGGCCGCGCGCAGCTCCGGCACGGCGCTGTTGCCCGAGCCGCTGCAGAACGCGATACCCCGCGGCGCGCGGCTGCCGTATTCGATCGCGACCACGCGGGCATACTGCTGCTCGAGTTTGCGGCGAAGGACGGCGCGGTCGGGCGCGGCGCCCTTCGTGCGTTCGGAGATCCAGCCGATCGGCTCGCCGTCGCGGACGAGAAAAGGCCGCGTCGGCTTCAGGCCGAGTTGCCGTGCGAGGAGGGCGTTGTTGCCGATCTCCGGATGGCCGTCGAGCGGCAGGTGGTTGGAGTAGAGCGCGCAATTGCCGCGGACGAGGGTCGCGACGCGTTCGTAAACCGGACCGGTGAGCGGGCGCGGCATGTCCCAATACATGCCGTGATGCACGATGAGGAAATCGACGCCGGCCGCGACCGCCTGGCGGAAGGGCAGGAGGCCGGAGTCGACGGCGGCGCCGATCCTGGTGACGCGGCCGTCGTTGGCGACCTGCAGCCCGTTGAAGGCGCCGGGCGCATCCTTGAACGCGGTGCGGCGGGTGCGTTGATCGCAGTAGGTGACGAGATCGGTGAGGGAGGCGGCGGGCATCGGGCAGGTGATTGCCGGGAGCAAAATCGATTCGGTCCCAGCCGGCAACTGTGCGCGCTGCCGCGGGCGCCGATCGTCCTGCGTCACAGTTTCCGAGGTCGAGGGTTGCCGCGTGGCGGCGAGGTGTCCAAGGTCCGGCGCACGTCCATGAGCGTCCTTGCCGAGAACCCTTCCACACCGGTGGTGCCGATCGCGTCCGTGGCGCCCGTCCAGTCCGCAATGCCGGAGCAGCCGGTCGACCTGATCGCGGCGGCCGCGGACCGATTTCCGCATCGCCCCTCGTGGGACGAATACTTCATGGCGACGGCGGTGCTGATTTCCTCGCGGTCGAATTGCGAGCGGCTGCACGTGGGCTGCGTGATCGTGACCGGCGGCGAGCGGAAGAACCGGATCGTCGCGGCGGGTTACAACGGCTTTCTGCCGGGCACGCCGCATGTCTCGCGCGTGCGCGACGGGCACGAGGAGGCGACGGTGCATGCGGAGCAGAATGCGGTCGCCGACGCGGCGCGCCGCGGCAGCTCGGTCGAGGGCTGCGTGGCCTATGTGACGCATTACCCGTGCATCAACTGCGCGAAGATCCTCGCGGCGGCGGGGATCGCGGAAGTGCGCTATCGGCTCGATTACCGCAACGATCCGCTCGTGGGTCCGCTGCTGGCGGACGCCGGGGTGAAGGTGTTGAAGCTCTGACGCGCCGCGGGCGTATGACGATGCGTGGGCGCCGCAAAAATTCCCGTGATACGCTGGCGGGTTCGCTGCTGCTGGCGCATCCGGCGATGAAGGATCCGAATTTCCGCCGGAGCGTCGTCCTGATGTCGGCGCACAATGCGGAAGGCGCGATGGGAGTCGTGCTGAATCGTCCGATGGGGCGGAAGCTCGGCGAGTTCAGCGGCGATTTCGCGCTCGGACCTCTCGCGGGCGTGCCCTTGTTCAAGGGCGGGCCGGTGCAGACGGAGCAGCTGGTGCTCGCGGCATGGGAGACGCGCGACGACGGGTTTCGCCTGCATTTCGGCATCGAGCCGGACAAGGCGATCCAACTGATCGGCGAGGACGACACGCATGTGCGCGGCTTTCTGGGCTACTCGGGTTGGTCGGCCGGACAGCTGGAGAACGAGATGCGGCTGCAGACGTGGGTCGTGGCCGAAGTGCCGGAGGATTTGCTGACGCAGCCGCAGGACGACGGCCTCTGGCGCGCGGTGCTCGGGCGCGAAGGAGCCGAGTGGCGGCTGCTCGCGAACGAGCCGGAGGATCCGGCGGCGAACTGAAAACCGCGCGACGCGGCCTGGATCGAGAAAAGCGGGAAGTATTCCGTTGACAGTGCCGGGGCCGAGCTTTGCTTTGGCGCCTTTTATGAAAGTCGTTTCCTCCATCAAGTCGGCCAAGAAGCGTCACCCGGCGTGCCAGGTGGTTCGCCGCAAGGGCAAGATCTACGTCATCAATAAGGTCGAGCCGCGTTACAAGGCTCGCCAGGGCTAAGCACTTACAAGGAGACCACCGATGAAAGCCCAAGGCCATCCCGCTCTCAACAACGTCTGCTTCCTCGATATCGGAACCGGCCGTCGTTTCCTCACCAAGTCGACCATGAAGTCCGCCCGCAAGGAGCAGATCGACGGTCAGGAATACTTCGTCATCGCGCGCGATGTCACGATGGACTCCCACCCGGCTTACACCGGTGAGAAGCGCCTCGTCGACACCGCGGGTCGCGTCGAGAAGTTCACCTCGAAGTTCAAGCGCGGCGCCGCCAAGAAGTAAGGCGGTCGTTCGCGAAACGATCTTTCCTAAAAGCCCTCCGGCAACGGGGGGCTTTTTTGTTGGGCGCGCGACGCCGCGCGGGGCAGAGGTGATTTTTTCCGTGTCTTTGCCTTCGCGGGTGCGCAATCCTGCGCGTTTCCCATCTTTACGTCCCATGCGAATCCAACCGATCCAAGGTCTTGTGCCCACGCCCGCGCGCGCCGCGGAGGTCGCCTGCGTGCCCTATGATGTCGTCAACGCCGCCGAAGCGGCCGCGTTGGCGGCGGGCAAGCCCGACAGCCTGCTCCATGTGGATCGGGCGGAGATCGATCTGCCGGCGGGCACGGATCCATATTCGGCGGCCGTCTACCAACGGGCGCTGGAGAATTTCCGCGCGCTGCAGCAGCGCGGCGTGCTGGTGCGGGAGAGCGAGCCGTGCCTCTACGTTTACCAGCAGCAGATGGGGTCGCATGTGCAGCGCGGCCTGATCGCCGGCTGCCACGTCGACGACTACGACCGCGAGCTGATCAAGAAGCACGAGAAGACGCGGAAAGATAAAGAGGACGACCGCACGAAGCTGATCGACACCCTGAGCGCGGACACGGGCCCGGTGTTCCTGACCTACCGCGACAATGCCGGGGTGACGGCGCTGGTGAACGCGAAGACGAAGGAGGCGCCGCTGCACGACTTCACCGCGCCGGATGGGATCCGGCATACCGTGTGGCGCATCCCCGGGGGGGCGGACTGGGTGAAGGCCTTTGGCGCGGTGCCGGTGACCTACATCGCCGACGGCCATCACCGCGCCGCGAGCGCGGCACGCGTGGCGCGACTGCGGCGCGAGCGCAACCCGGCGCACACGGGCAACGAGGACTACAACTGGTTCCTTTGCGTGCTGTTCCCGGCGAGCGAGCTGAAGATCCTGCCCTACAACCGCATCGTGCTCGATCTGCACGGGCTCCCGCCGGCCGACTTCCTCGCGAAGGTGAAGGCGGTGTTCGGCCTCGAGGAGAACGCCGCTCCGAGTCCGACCGCGGTCGGGCAGGTGAGCATGTATTGCGGCGGGAAATGGTATGGCCTGCGCGTGAAAGCGGATGCCCATGCCGACCCGGTGTCGCGGCTCGATGTGAGCGTGCTGCAGGACAAGCTGCTCGCGCCGGTGCTTGGTATCCACGATGTGCGCACGGACAAGCGGATCGATTTCGTCGGTGGCATCCGCGGCACGGCGGAGCTCGTGAAGCGCGTCGACGCCGACGGCGGCGTGGCGTTCTCGATGTATCCGGTGACGCTCGCGCAGCTGATGGACATCGCGGATGCGGGGCAGATCATGCCGCCGAAGAGCACGTGGTTCGAGCCGAAGCTCCGCTCAGGGCTGGTGATCCACACGTTCTGATCGGCCTGGCCGGAGCCGGGTCTTGAACGGGGCACGCGGCGGGGCTTTGCTCCGCCGATGCCCCTGTTCCCGCTTCCGACTGCGCTGCGTTTGCTCCTGCTGTTTGCCGGGCTGCTCGGCGGCGCCGCGCTGGCCGGGGCGGCGCCCGCGGCCGACGTGCCGATCCCGCGGCCGTTGACCGAGTATGCGGCGGTCGAGTCACCGGAGCTCGGCGCGACGCTGGCGGCCCGCGTGCGGATGGAGCCGTTCAACCTCGTCGCGACGCTCATCTTCGGGCTCGCGATCTGCCACACGTTCCTGGCGGGGAAGTTCCGCCACTGGGCGCACGAAGCCGAAGAGAGGCACCGGGCGCGACTGCGCCAGCGGGGGATGAACGGCAGTGCGGCCACGGATGCCGACGAGGATGGGCGGCGTGACGAGGTAAGTTTCACGGGACAGATCCTGCACTTCCTCGGCGAGGTGGAGGCGGTGTTCGGGATCTGGGCGCTCGCGCTGGTCGGCGCGATCGTGGCGTTTTTCGACTGGCACGCCGTCGTGGGCTACATCGGGCAGCGGGTGAATTACACGGAGCCGATGTTCGTGGTGGTCATCATGGCGATGGCCGGCACGCGGCCGATTCTGCGCTTTGCGGAGGCGTGCCTGCGTGTGGTGGCGGGCCTCGGCGGCGGGACGGCGGGCGCGTGGTGGCTCTCGATTCTCATCGTGGGGCCGTTGCTCGGCTCGTTCATCACGGAGCCGGCGGCGATGACCATCTCGGCGCTCCTGCTGGCGCGGCAGTTCTATCCCTACCAGCCATCGTCGCGGCTCGCCTACGCCACGATCGGACTGCTCTTCGTGAACGTGTCGGTCGGCGGCACGATGACGCATTTCGCGGCGCCGCCGGTGCTGATGGTCGCCGCGCCGTGGGGTTGGGACACGCCGTTCATGTTTCTCAATTTCGGATGGAAGGCGCTGCTCGGGATCGTGGTGAGCTCGGTGGGGTATTTCCTGTTTTTCCGCGCGGAGTTTGCGGCGATCGAGGCGCGGCGGCGCGCGGAAATTTCGGGGATGTCCGGGCAGGGGGCGCCGGTGCCGGCGTGGATCACGCTCGTGCAGATCGGGTTCATCGCGTTCACGGTGCTGGTCGCGCATTATCCGCCGCTCTTCGTGGGCGGCTTCCTGTTCTTCCTGGCGTTCAGCCAGGCCACGGCGCACCACCAGGGACGCCTCGATCTGCGTTCGCCGCTGCTCGTGGGATTCTTCCTCGCGGGCCTCGTGGTGCATGGCGGGCTGCAGGCGTGGTGGCTGGAGCCGGTGCTGAAGCGGTTGGGCGAAGTGCCGCTCTTCCTGGGCGCGACGATCCTGACGGCGTTCAACGACAATGCCGCCATCACCTATCTGGCGACGCTCGTGCCCGGGTTTACGGACGGGTTGAAATACGCGGTCGTCGCGGGTGCGGTTACGGGCGGCGGGTTCACTGTCATCGCCAATGCACCCAATCCGGCCGGCCAGAGCATCCTGCAGCGGTTTTTCCCGGAGGGCGTGAGCCCGCTGTGGCTCGCGGTGGCGGCGACGTTGCCGACCGTTGTGGTCGGGTGCGCGTTCATGCTGCTTTAGGCGGCGGGTGCAGGTGGAGCGCGTTACGCGGAGCCAGCGTGAGCTCGGAAGGATCTCCAGCAGCGCAGCGTGGACGCGCGCGACGGGACGTGTCGATGCAGCGACTCCGGGGACGCGTTACTCGGGCGTGAGCTTGGCGCGGGCGGCGTCCGGCACGGTCACCTCGGTAGTGCCGACCTGGCTGATCGTGGTGGAGGAACGTTGCTGCACGCGCAGGATTACGGCGGGTAGATCGGGGAGCTTCACCTCGATGCGGCCGTCGAGTTCGAGTTGGTAACGGGTGACGACGCCGTCGCGCAGCCAGACCACAAACGTGCCGGTGCCGGAAAGCGGGGTGAGCTCCGGTTGGCCCTCGCGCACGAGGAGCAGGCGGGCGCCGAGATCGGTGAGGGTGCCGGTGACGCGCTCGCCGTCGACGTGGAGTTCGCGGTGGCTCGCCACGATGATGCCGAGTTCTTCGTGGGGCGGACAGATGGCGAGCTGGAGATTGCTGTAGCCGCGAGGTTCGCCGACGGGCTTCTTCGCTTTCGGGGTGGGCAGCCGGTTCAGGACGACCCCGTTGCGCATGTAGATGTTTGCCGAACTGATCGGCTCCCTGGCGTCTGCCTCCGGCTCGGGCACAAATTCAGGCACCTCGTGCGGAGCGAACCAGCCATCCTTCGTCTGCAGCACGCAGCGGGCATTGCCCCGGAAAATCAGTTCGACGCGGTTGTCGTTGAGTTCGCGGCCGAGTCGGCGGCGGAGCGAATTGATCAACGGCATCTTCACGATGCTGTAACCGGCCGGCGACGTGCGGCCGTCGATCTCGTAGAGTCGGGCATCGTCGTGGACGCTGCTGGCCCACGTGTAGTTCGGGCGCTCGGAGAGACGCATGAGCGCCACGATCGCCTCCTCCCTGGGGCCGGCGTGCAGCGACAGCGCTGCCAGGCAGAGCGGCAACCCGAGGCTGAGGCGCTTCGCAAACATGGCGGGGTGGAGGCTGAATGCTCCGCCGCGCCGGGCGCGACAAGGAAAAGCGCTGCTGCGCTCAGCGCTTCGGCAGGGAGAACTTCACCACCGGTTCCAGATCCTGCGGCTTGGCCGGGGCGGACGACGCGGGTGAGGTCGGGCGCGCGCCGGAGGTTGCGGCGGTGGCGGCAGGTGTTGCCGGTGTGGCCGGAGCCGTGCCGCCGATCACGGGCGGCGGAGCGGGGACCGCGGCGAAAGCCCGCTCGATCAATTCCGACACGTGCAGGTCGCGCACCTGCGCCTGCGGGCTGCCCATCATCACGACGATCACGCGGCGGCCGTTGCGCTGAGCGGTGGCCGAGAGGCAGAAACCGGCGCCGGCGGTGTAGCCGGTCTTGAGGCCGTCCACGCCGGCGACTTTGCCCACGAGGTTATTGTGATTCTTCATCTCCATCGGCTTCGCGCGTTTGCCTTCGCCGAACGTGCGCAGCCGGACCGAGGTATAGGTCGTGATGTCGGTCGTGGTGAGAAGGTGCCGGCTCAACCGGGCGAAGTCGCGGGGCGAGGTCAGGTCGCCGTCCTGGAGGACGCGGTTGGGTGGCGGCAAACCGTGCGGGGTGCGGAAGGTGGTGTTGCTCATCCCGAGTTCGCGGGCCTTGGCGTTCATCGCCGCGACGAAGGCCGGGACCGAGCCGGCGGCAGCGCGGGCGAGAGCGTGGGCGGCGTCGTTGGCCGACTGCACCATCACGGCGTAGAGCAGTTCGTCGACGGTGAACGTCTCGCGCGGATCGAGATAGACCTGGGTGCCGCCCATGCGGGCATCTTCCTTGGTGATGCGCACGGGCGTATCGAGCCGGAGCGTGCCCTGGCGCACGGCGTCGTGCACGATGGCATACGTCATGAGTTTCGTCATGCTGGCCGGGGGCGAGACGATATCGGCGCGCTCTTCGAACAGCACCTTGCCGCTCGCGGCATCGATCGCGATCGCGCCCTTGTAGAGGGTGGTGGTGTCGGTGCCGGCTGCGGCGGGGCGGGAGGGCCGGGAGCGGTTTTCGGCGGCGAAACCGATTCCGGCAGAGAGCAGGAGCGCGAGCAGCAGGCGCGGGAGAGGCATGCGCGGGAGAAAGCGGGATTCGCGCAGTCCGGCGAGCGGAAACACGCGGAGTTTCCGGCGTGGCGCGCGCGGTGGGGCGGGCCGCGGAGTTGCGCGTGTCACCCGATCCGGCGCTGCGCGGCGGAGGCCGCGATGAGGCGGGCGAGGCGGCGCTCGCGTGTGGCGGCTTGTTTCGCGCTGAGCACCCACCACGTCATCTGCCGTTGGTAGCCCGGAGGCTGTGCGGTCCAGAATTTCCACGCGGAAGCGTTGGCGCGAAACGCCTTGAGCATCGCGCTCGGGAAGCGCGAGGGCCGCTGTTCGAACGAGTAGATGCCGGTCTTCCTCGGATCGCGGGCGGCATACGCGGCGAGGCCGGCGGCATGCATGCGGCCGGCGGCGGTCAGGCGGGCGATGTGGCGCACGTTGACGTTGCTCCAGATACTGGCCGGTTGGCGCGGCGTGAAGCGCTGCATGTAGCGCTCGGCGTCGAGCGAGCGCACGAGGCCATCGATCCAGCCGAAGCAGAGCGCCTCATCGAGCGCTTCCTGGTAGATCATGCCGCCGCGGCCGGAAGACTTCTTGTAGTAGCCGACCCAGAGTTCGCGCGCGGTGGCGTGGTGCTGCTCCAGCCACCTCCGGAACTCGCCCGGCGTGGCGAAAAACGTGGGGGCGGGAGCGGGCGGGCGAGTCACGCGGCAGCGGAAACGGCGGGTGCGGCGGCAGCCGCGGAGCGGTCGACGGAGCTATTTCGTGCGGTCGTCGTAGCCGCGCGGGTGGGACTGATGCCAGCGCCAGGCGCTCGCGACGATCGCTTCGATGTCGGGGAATTTCACCTGCCAGCCGAGCTCGGTGCGGGCCTTGGTGGAGTCGGCGTAGAGCGCGGGCGGATCGCCGGGGCGACGGGGGCTTTCGACGACCTTCACGGGCCGGCCGACGACCTTTTCGACGGCGCGGATGACGGCGCGATTGGACGTCGGGGTGCCGGTGCCGAGGTTGTAGAAATGCTGGCGGCCGGGCTGGCCCAGGCGGTCGAAGACGGCGATGTGCGCGCGGCTGAGATCGTCGACGTGGACGTAGTCACGCAGGCACGTGCCGTCGGGCGTCGGGTAATCGGTGCCGAAGAGCTCGAGGTGCGAGCGCTTGCCCGTGGCGACGTCGAAGGCGACGGGGATGAGATGCGTCTCGGGCGCGTGGTCTTCGCCGATCGAGCCGTCCTCCGCCGCGCCGGCGGCGTTGAAGTAGCGGAAGGCGGCGAAGCTCAGGCCCTCGGCGTGGGCTAGAGCCTTGAGGGCGTTTTCGATGTCGAGTTTGGTCTGGCCGTAGGGATTGATCGGCGCCTGCGGCAGGTGCTCGTGGATCGGCAGCGTCGCCGGGACGCCGAAGGTCGCGCAGGTCGACGAGAAGACGAATTTCTTCACGCCGGCGCCGAGCATCGCGCGGAGAAGGTGCAGGGTGGCGACGACGTTGTTGAAGTAATACTTCAGCGGCGCGGTGACGGACTCACCGACGTAGCAGTAGGCTGCGAAATGCATGACCACCTCGATGCGTTCCTCGCGCAACACGCGGCCGACGAATGCCTCGTCGCCGAGATCGCCCTCGTGGAGCCGGATGCCCGGCGGGATGGCGCCGCGGTGGCCGTAGACGAAGTTGTCGAGCACGACGGGGCGATGCCCGGCGGCGATGAGTTGGCGGACGCAATGGCTGCCGATGTAGCCGGCTCCGCCGACGACGAGAACGTTCATAAGGGAAGGCGTGGCACGACAGCGGACGCGCCACCACGTGCCAAGCGTGAAGCGGGCTGCGCGCGGCGTGCGCTCCGCGGGTGCGACGACGGCGGCGCGGCCCTTCCGACGTTGCTTTCAATCGCGTCATGGCTAGCGGTCTTCCCTTCGTCTCAATGAAGCAGCTCCCGCTCTCGCGCATCGTCATCACCGGCGTCGGATTGACCGCCCCCAACGGCAATTCCCTGCCGGATTTCCGCCGGAATCTGCTGCAAGGCGTGGCGGGCGTGGAGCGGATCGAGGTGCGCTACATGGGCCAGCAGCTGGCGGGCGTGTGCCACTACGATCCGCTGCGTTACCAGAAGAAGAAGGAAGTCCGGGTGGGCACCCGGGCCGGAAGTATCTCGATCTACTGCGCGCGTGAGGCGCTGGCGGACAGCCGCGTGAACTTCGACGCGCTGCCGAAGGACCGGATCGGCATCTACATCGGCTGCACGGAGCACGGCAACGTCGAGACCGAGAACGAAATCTACAACATCTCGAAGTTTAACTACGACACGAAGTTCTGGTCGCACTACCACAACCCGCGCACGGTCGCGAACAACCCGGCGGGCGAAGCCTCGCTCAATCTCGGGACCACCGGGCCGGCCTACACCATCGGGGCGGCGTGCGCGGCGGGAAATCTCGGGCTGATTCACGCCACGCAGATGCTCCGGCTCGGCGAGGTGGACTTCGCGATCTGCGGCGGCGTGAGCGAGAGCATCCACACCTTCGGCATCTTTGCGGGCTTCAAGTCGCAGAACGCGCTCGCGACGCATGAAGATCCGAAGAAGGCGTCGCGGCCGTTCGACAAGGCGCGCAACGGCATCGTGATCTCCGAAGGCGGCTGCCTCTACACGTTGGAGCGGCTGGAGGATGCGCAGGCGCGCGGGGCGAAAATCTACGCCGAGATCGCGGGTTACCACGTGAACAGCGACGCCAGCGACTACGTGCTGCCCAACCCGGTCCGGCAGGCCGAGTGCGTGCGCGCGGCGCTGCGGCGCGCGGGGTTGGCGGCCAGCGACATCCATATCGTGAATACGCACGCGACGGCGACGCCGCTGGGCGACATCCAGGAGTGCGAGGCGATCCGTTCGGTGTTCGGTGAAGGCTGTCCCGACACGGCGATCAACAACACCAAGAGTTTCATCGGTCACGCGATGGGGGCGGCCGGGGCGCTGGAGCTGGCGGGCAATCTGCCGTCCTTCGACGATCTGACGGTGCATCCCACGATCAATGTGGACGATCTGGACCCGCAGTGCGCGATCCCGGGACTCGTGCTGAACCAGCCGCGGACGCTCCAAAAAGTGGACGCGATCCTGAACAATTCCTTCGGCATGCTCGGGATAAATTCCACGTTGATTGTTCGTCGGTTTGTCCCCTAATTCCGCGCCGCAACCGAATATGACAAAAGACGAATGCAAGAAGGTGGTGCTCGATATCATCGCGGACATCGCGCCCGATGAGGATCTGAGCAACGTCAAGCCTGACGTCCGCCTGCGCGACCAGCTCCAGCTGGATAGCATGGACTTCCTCGACATCGTCATGGAGCTCCGGAAACGCCACGGCATCGAAGTGCCGGAGGCGGATTACATGCAGCTCGCGTCGCTCGACAGTTGCGCGGAATACCTGACGCCGAAATTCAACGCGCTCGCCGCCAAGGGCTGAGTCCGGGCGGAAGGTTGCAGGAAGAAGCCGCGCGATGCCGCGCGGCTTTTGTTTTGGCAACGCCCGAACCGGCCGGCACGGATCACGAAGCATGAACACGCGCAGTCATTACGATGTGGCGATCATCGGCGCGGGGATGTCGGGCCTCGCGGCGGGCATCCGGCTGGCGCATTTCGGGCGCAAGGTGTGCATTTTCGAGCGGCACAACGCCACGGGCGGGCTCAACGGATTCTACTCATTCGACGGGCGGAAGTTCGACGTCGGGCTGCACGCGATGACGAATTTCGTGCGGCCGGGCGTGAAGGGCACGCCGTTGACCAAGCTGCTGCGCCAGCTGCGGATCGAGCGCGAGGAGTTCGCGCTGTGCGAACAGAAGCAGTCGCGCATCGCGTTCGGCCCGCGGGGCGAGACAGTGCTGCGTTTCACGAACGACTTTGCCGTTTTCGAGAGCGAAGTGGCACGCGTGTTTCCGGCGCAGAGCGAGGGCTTCCGGCAATTGGTGGCGCGCGTGAAGGCCTACGACGACGTGTCGCTGTCGGCGCAGCCGGAGTCGGCGCGGGCGATCGTGCGCGAGTGCATCACCGATCCGCTCCTGGAGGACATGCTGTTCTGCCCGGTGATGTATTACGGCAGCGCCACGGAACGGGACATGGAGTTCGGGCAGTTTGTGATCATGTTCAAGGCGCTCTTCCTCGAGGGCTTCGCGCGGCCGTTTGAAGGCGTGCGGCTCGTGCTGCGCGTGCTGCTCGAAAAATATCGGGCGGCGGGCGGCGAGCGGCGGATGAAATGCGGGGTGCGCCGGATTGTGGCGCGCGGTGGTCGCGCGGCGGCACTCGCGCTCGACGACGGCAGCGAAGTGACGGCGGAGCACGTGATTTCCTCGATCGGCGCGCCGGAGACGGCCGCGTTGGTCGCCGCCGAGGAAACGGCGGCCAATGCGTCGCGGCCGGATGCGCCGGCGCCGGGCGCGCATTCGTTTGTCGAGACGATCACGATTCTCAACCGGCAGCCGGCCGAGTTGGGCTGGGGGGACGACACGATCGTGTTCTTCAACGAGTCGGCGCGTTTCGACTATGCGCGGCCGTCGACGGAAGTGGATCTGCGCAGCGGGGTGATCTGCCTGCCGAACAATTTCGATTTCGGTGCCGGGCGGCAGTTGCCGGAGGGGATCTTCCGCGTGACGTGTCTCGCCGATCCGGCGCCGTGGTTTGCGAAGCCGGAGCCGGAGTATCAGGCGGCGAAGGAGCGCTGGTTTGCGGCGGTGCAGGCGAGTGCGCGGCGGTTTCTGCCGGCGGTCGAGGATGCGACGCTGGCGCGGGCGGTGGTGACGACGGACATGTTTACGCCGCGGACGATCGCGAAGTTCACCGGGCACGTGAATGGCGCGATCTACGGTGCGCCGCGCAAGGTGCGCGACGGGCGGACCGAGCTGGCGAATCTCTATCTCTGCGGCACCGACCAGGGCTTCCTCGGGATCGTGGGCGCGATGCTCAGCGGCATCTCGATGGCGAACTACCATATCCTGCAACGCGGGTGATGCGGCGCGGGCTGGAGCGCAGGTCCGGCGGCGGGCGCAGGACTTGCGACCCGGGACGTCGAACTGACCGGCGGCCGATCAGAGAACGAAGTCCGCGGGGGCGATCAGGAGGACGAATTCTCCCTTGAGACTGGCCTTGAGGAGGCGGGCTTGGACTTCCCCGGCCGGGCCGACGAAGAAGGCCTCGTGCAGCTTGGTCACTTCTTTGGCGACGCAGATGACGCGGGCATCGCCGAGGGTGGAGACGATCTCGTCGACGGCCTTTTCGATGCGGTGGCAGCTCTCGAACAGCGCGATCGTGTAGTCGAAGTTGCGGTGTTTCTCGAAGAACGTGATGCGGGCCGCGCTCTTGGGCGGAAGGAAACCGACGTAGAGGAAGCCGTTGCTTGGGAGGCCGCTGGCGCTCAGCACGGCGGTGAGTGCGCTGGGGCCGGGCACCGGCACGACGGGCAGGCCGCGCCGACGGCAGGCGCGGACGATGCGGAAGCCGGGATCGCTCAAGGCGGGCGTGCCGGCATCGCTGACGACCGCGATGGATTTTCCGGCGGCGATCTGGTCGGCGAGCACGACGGCGGCATCGGTCTCGTTATGCTCGTGATAGGGCGTCAGCGGTTTGTGGATACCGAGACGGGTGAGCAGGGCGCCGGTGGTGCGGGTATCCTCGCAGGCCACGAGGTCGACGCCGGCGAGGATGGCGCGGGCGCGGTCGGTCAGATCGGCGAGATTGCCGATCGGGGTGGCGACGACGTAGAGGTGGCCGGGGAGCGGAGTTAGGGAAGCGTTTTCCAAATTGCGGATTGCGGATTTCGGATTGCGGAGGATGGCCCCGATTGCGGAGGGGAGACCCAGGGAGCGTGGGGGCGCAAAAAAATCCGGCACTGGGCCGGATTTGGTGGAGGGGAGAGAGAGGCGTTTCGAAATTCGCGATCCGAAATCAGCAATCCCCAATTGGCCTTAGCGGCCGCTTGGCTGGCCCATGCCCGGAATCTGGCCTTCCCACGCCTGCGGCTGGCTCCACGGAATGGAGGACTTCTTGGGGCCGTTGGAGGAGCAGCCGGCGGCGAGCGCGGCGACCGCCGCGAGCAGAAGGGCGAAGAGGGCTTTGCTGGGCGAGGTCATGGTGATGAGCGGAGTAATACGGCCGGATCGCCTTTCTGCAAGACCCCACGCAGGGAGTTGGGCACCACTTGGGCGACGGAGTAGTTGACGCGGACGTCGCTGATCTGGAGCACCGCGATCTCGGCGCCGCCCTGCGAGACGGTGAGTTTGTGGCCGACCTGCGCGCCGCGGGCGGAGCCGAAGTTGAGGACGACGAAGGCACTCTCGGGGCCGACGGTGAGGATCGTGGCACGGCCGGCGCGGTTGGTGAACACCGCGGTGGATGCGGCGGCGGCGCCGGGGGTGGCCGTGCCGGTGCGGGCCGAGGCGAGTTGTTTCTCGAGCTCGGCGATGGTGGCTTTGTAGGCGGCGACAGCCTCGGGGGCGGCGTGCGTGGTGCGCACATCCTCGAGCTCGGCGCGGAGGCCGGCGATCTCCTGGGCGAGGGCGGAGGCGGTCTGCTCGTAGAGGCCGAGGACGGATTTGGTCTGGGCGAGATCGCGCTCCGTCTGCGCGGCGCGTTGTTCGGCGGCGGTAACGCGCTGCTCCGTGGCGGAGAGTTTCTCCCGCGAAGCGGAGAGTTCGGCCGCGGAGGCCTGGAGTTGTGCCTTCAGCGCGCCGTTTTGCTCGTTGGCGGCGGCGACGGCGGCATCGAGGCGTGCGGAGCGGGTGTCGGCATCGGCCAGGCGTTGCTCGAGCAGTTTCTTCGAGTTGCCGATCTGGAAGAAGAGGGTGGCCGACACGAGCGAGCCGACGACCGCAAGGGTGGCGAGGAGCAGCGGGGCGCGTGACATGTCGGGAGAAACGGAAGCGGGCCGCGCCGGGCGGGGCGAGTCACTCCTGACGGCGCGCGTGGCCGGCAGGAGTGCGGCGGGGCGATCAGCCGAGGCGGTAGGTGGAGTTGAACACCGGGGACTTCGCGCGCTTTTTTACGCCGGTCGATTTGTTGGCGGCGAGGTGCTCGAGGATCTTGAATGCGAGCTCGGCCTTGTCGGGGGCACCGGCTTTGGCGGCGAGCTGCTCGGCGGTAAACGCTTGGCCCGGGGCGGCCTTGAGGGCCTCGACCAGCTTGAGTTTCAACGCGATTACGGCCCCGGCGGCCTTCTTGCCGGCTTCGACGCCGGGCTGGTGGTAGGCGTTGATGTTGACGAGGGCGGCGTAGAGGCCGGTGGCGCGTTCGTAGAGCGCGATCAGCATGCCGAGCGTGCGCGGCGAGACGTCCGGCACGGTGAGCGTGAGCGAGTGGCGGTCCTTCTCGGTGAGCGCATCGCGCGTGCCGAGGAAGAAGCCCTGCAGGTAATCGCCGGTGGTGATGCCGGGCTCGACGTCGGCCACGGTCTTGGCGTCGCGGTCTTTGAGGACTTCGATGAAGGTAACGAAGAAATTGTTCACGCCCTCGCGGAGCTGCTGCACGTAGGCGTGCTGGTCCGTGGAGCCCTTGTTGCCGTAGACGGCGATGCCCTGATTCACCACGCGGCCGTCGAGGTCGAACTCCTTGCCGAGCGACTCCATCACGAGCTGCTGGAGGTAGCGGGAGAAGAGGAGGAGGCGGTCCTTGTAGGGGAGCACGACCATGTCTTTGGCGCCGCGGCCATCGGTGCCGAAATACCACATGAGCGCGAGGAGCGCGGCGGGATTCTGCGCGGTGACGGGGAAACGGGTGACCTCGTCCATCGCGGCGGCGCCATCGAGCATCGCCTGGATATCGATGCCTTGCAGGGCGGCGGGGAGGAGGCCGACGGCGCTGAGTTCGCTGGTGCGGCCGCCGACCCAGTCCCACATCGCGAAGCGGGCGAGCCAGCCCTCGGCCTGCGCGGTCTGGTCGAGCTTGGAGCCGACGCCGGTGACGGCGACGAAGTGTTTGGCGTGGTCGAGGCCGGCGGCCTTGAAGGCGGCGATGGCCTCGAGCATGCCGTTGCGGGTCTCGACGGTTCCGCCGGATTTCGAGATGACGACGACGAGCGTGCGCGCGAGCTGGTTGCGCAGGCCGGCGAGGACGTAGTCGATGCCGTCGGGGTCGGTGTTGTCGAAGAAGTGGACCGCGAGCTCGTCCTTGCGCGGATTGCCGAGCGCGTGGTTGACGAGTTGCGGGCCGAGGGCGGAGCCGCCGATGCCGACGACGAGGAGGTTCTGGAACTTACCCTTTGGGCCGGCGATCTCGCCGGCATGGACCTGGGCGGTAAACGCCTTCACCTGCGCGAGCGTGGTGGTGATTTCGGCCGTGAGATCGGCGCTGGGCGCGAGCTGCGGAGCGCGGAGCCAGTAGTGGCCGACCATGCGTTTCTCGTCGGGATTGGCGATCGCGCCGGCCTCGAGCTGCTTCATCGCCTCGAACGCGCGCTGGATCTGCGGCTCCATCGACGCGAAGAAGTCTTCGGGGAACGGCATCCGGGAGATGTCGAGCGAGACGCCGAGATCGGCGTGGTGGTAGAGGTAGGTCTTGAATCGGGACCAGTTCATGGCGGCGGCGGAAGGAAGACGGTAGCGAGTCGCGGTTGGCGGGTAGTGAGTGGAACGATTGCGGGGGGGCGCGAAGGGCAGAGGGATAAGGGCGCTGGCGCGTCGAACGTGAAGGCGGTTCGCCGTCCGATGCGCGCTACTCACTACTCGCTACCCGCCCTTCGCGTCAGAGATACTTGTCGGTGACGGCGCCTTCGGAGGCGCTGGCGACGAGCTTGGCGTATTTGGCGAGGACCCCGCGGGTCTCGCGCGGAGCGCGGGGCTTGTTGGCGGCCAGGCGGGCGGCGTAGTCGGCCTCGGGGATGCGGAGATCGATCGAATTTTTGACGGCGTCGATCTCGATGATGTCGCCGTTCTTCACGATGCCGATGGGACCGCCGCAGGCGGCCTCGGGCGTGATGTGGCCGACGTCGAAACCGTGGCTGCCGCCGGAGAAGCGGCCGTCGGTGATGAGCGCGACGTCCTTGATCAGGCCGCGGCCGGCGATGGCGCTGGTGGGCGAGAGCATCTCGCGCATGCCGGGGCCGCCGACGGGGCCTTCGTTGCGGATGACGACGACATCGCCTTTGACGACGTCGCCGCGGAGGATGCCCTTGAGCGCGTCTTCCTCGCCCTCGTAAACCTTGGCGGGGCCCTTGAAATAGAGGCCTTCCTTGCCGGTGATCTTGCCGACGCCGCCGGTGGGGGCGCGGTTGCCGCGGAGGACGCGGAGGTGGGTTTCCTTTTTGATCGGCTGATCCCAGGGACGGATGATGTCCTGTTCGGTCGGATACACGCCGTAGGGCTTCACGTCCTTGAGCGTTTCGGCGATGGTCTCGCCGGTGACGGTGAGGCAGTTGCCGTGGAGGAGGCCGCGGTCGAGGAGCACCTTCATCATCGGGCGGATGCCGCCGATGCGGATGAGGTGGCTCATGTTGTATTTGCCGAAGGGCTTGAGGTCGGCGAGGAGCGGGACGCGGCCGCCGATGGTGTTGAAGTCGTCGATCTCGAGCTTCACGCCGGCGCAGTGCGCGATGGCGAGGAGGTGGAGGACGAGATTGGTCGAGCCGCCGAGGGCGGTGCAGACGGTGATGGCGTTTTCGAAGGCCTGGCGGGTGAGGATGTCGCTGGGCTTCTGGCCGCGCTTGAGCATGCCCATGACGGCGGCGCCGGCGCGTTCGCAGTCGCGGCGCTTTTCCTCGCCGACGGCGAGCTGCGCGGAGCTGTTGGGGAGCGACATGCCGAGCGCCTCGATGGCGGTGGCCATGGTGTTGGCGGTATACATGCCGCCGCAGGAGCCGGGACCGGGGATGGCGGAAGACTCGATTTCCTTGAGGCCGGCGGCGTCGATCTCGCCCTTGGCGTGTTTGCCGACGGCTTCGAAGACGGAGACGATGTCGAGGGGCTTCTTGTGGTCGCAGTCGCCGGGGGTGAAACCGGGGAGGATGGTGCCGCCGTAGATGAAGACGGCGGGGCGGTTGAGGCGGGCGATCGCCATCATGCAGCCGGGCATGTTCTTGTCGCAGCCACCGATCGCGACGAGGCCGTCGAAGCCTTCGGCGGCGACGGCGGTCTCGATGGAGTCGGCGATGACTTCACGGGACACGAGGCTGTAGCGCATGCCCTGCGTGCCCATGCTGATGCCGTCGGTGACGGTGATGGTGTTGAAATAGACGGACTTTCCGCCGGCGGCGGTGATGCCCTTCTGGGCGTGGAGGCTGAGTTCGCCGAGGTGGACGTTGCACGGCGTCATGTCGGACGCGGACGAGGCGACGGCGATCTGGGGCTTCTTGAAATCCTCGTCGGTGAAGCCGACGGCGCGGAGCATCGAGCGCGCGGCGGCGCGGTCATTGCCGTCGACGACGACGGAGGAATGCGGGCGGAGGTGGGCGGGGGCGGAGCTCATGGAGAGGGCGCGTGGAGTTTGGACACGAAGCGCCGAGAGTGGAGGCGCGCGCCGGGCGGAGTCGAGAGCCGAGAGTGGATGCGGCGGCCCGAAGCCGGTCCGCGGTGGAGACAGACGCCGGCGGCGAACGGAGCGGGTTGCTCCCGCTGCGTCGGGAGTCGGTTACTGGCAGCGCGCGTAAATGCGCTGGAGCATGGCGCTCGACGTCGTCGGCGCGGGGGCGGCGGCGCCGGCGGGGCGGGTGCCGGCGAGGCTGCAGCGGAGGAGCAGTTGCTCGTTCTCTTTGTCGAGCTGCAGGATCTGGAGAATGCGGGCGCGCGACTGTTCGAGTTGTTCGCGGGCCTCCGGGGCGCGGGCCGAGGCGGCGGGGAGCTGTTTCAGGGCCTCGAGGGTGCCTTCGAGGCGGGCGAGCAACTCGCGTTTCCGCTCGAGGAGGGCGGCGTCGGGGGCGCGCTGCTGCTGGCGCAGAAAGCGGTTCTCCTCGAGCACGCACTGGTGGATGGCGTCGCAGACGCGGTGGTGTTCGAGCAGGATCTCAAGCTGGTTCATGGCGTGGCGGCGGTCGATTTCTCGGCGGCGGTGGGCACGGAGGCCTGTTTCTCCGCGGGGCCGAACTGCGCGTTGATTTGCTGCGCGGTTTTGTCGCGCCACGCAAGGTGTTCGATCCGCCATTTCGACATGGTGACGAGCTCCGCGACGTCGGGCGACGGCTCGGCGCCGGCGGCCTCGATCACGGATTGGTAGGCGGTGCGGGCCTGATCGTAAGCGCCGAGGCGTTCGTGGCAGAGCGCGAGTTGATACGTGATCGGCAGGCGCCAGGCCGGTTCGGGCGAGAGCTCGAGCAGGCCGGCGTAGATGGTGCGGGCGTTGAGGGTGTCGCCGGTCTCGAAGAAATCGTTGGCGAGATGATTGCCGGTGCGGCGCTGCCAATAGGCCCAGCGTTTGGGATCGGCGGCGACGCGGGCCTTCTCGGCGCGCAGCAGATCGAGCGTGGCGGCGAAGGCCTCCTGCGGGCGGTTCAGTTCGCGCAGCGAGATGGCGAGGAGGTATCGGGCCTCGGGGACGTTTTCGTCGTCGGGCCACTGGTCGATGAATGCGCGCAGGGCGGTCGCGGCGCCCTCGGTGTTGCCCTGGAGGCGGAGGGCGTAGGAGGCCTTGAAGTGGGCGCGGGCGCGGTCGACGGGCGCGAGGTCGAGGAGGCGGAGGCGGGTGTAGAACTTGTTGGCCTCGGCAAACTCGCCGGCCTGGAAGTGCGTCTCGGCAATCTCGAACTGGGCGGTCTTGGCGAGCAGTTGGTAGCGTTCGAGGCCTTCGCCGGGAAGTTTGAGGGTGGCGTTGAGGACGTTGTAGAAGCGGGCGATGGCGGACTTGTAGACGCCGAGGGAGCGGAGGGTCCGGCCAAGTTCGAGGAGGGCGTCGGGCGAGCGTTCGTCGCCGGGAAATTCCTTGAGAAAGCGTTCGTAGATGGCGGCGGCCTTGGTGAGTGCGCCCTGACGGCGGTGCATCTGGGCGAGGCCGAGCAGCGCGGACTTCACGTCCTGGTCCGACGCGTGGTCGGAGTTCATCACCTGCCGGTAGGCAATCTCGGCGGCGGAGTAGTCGGCGCGGGCGGTGAGGCTGTCGCCGAGCTTGAGCATGCTCGCGGCGTCGTCGCGCTCGGGTTTCGGGGGGGGCTTGGATTCGGCGGCGGGGGCGGCCGGAGCCGCCGCCGGCGGCGCGTGGGCCGAAGGCGGCGGTCGGGCGGCTGCAGGATCAGGCACGGGCTGCGCCGGGGCCGCCTCGGGTTTCGAGGCGGGGGCCGGAGCGCCCGGAGTGTCGCCCCGCAGTCGGGCGCCGACGAGCAGGACCGGCACCAGGCAGGTGCAGGCGAGCAGGAGACGCGACGACAGGCGGGAGCGCGGGATCATCTCTGACGATAGGTTGCCGAACTCGGAGGCAGTGTGGCCGGAGCGGGAGCACCGGGCGCCGCAGGCACGCCGAGGGTGACATCCGCCGGCACACGGACCGAGCCGGGGACTTGGAAGTAAGGCAGGAAGTCTTCGGGTCGCACGGTGGGACGGGCCGAGTCCGGGAGGATCGGAGCCGGGGTCTTAGCGGGTGGCTGCGCGGGGGACGCCGCGGGAGCCGGAGGATTGGTTGCACCCGAATCGAGTTTCGTCACTCCGTCGGCCGGAATTGTGCCGACGCCCGCGGATTGGGCAGCGGCGGCGTTGGCCTGCGCGACGGACGTCTCCGTGGGGGAGAGCGTAGGAGTCGGCGGGGCCGCAGCGGGCGGACGGGTGACCAGATCGGGAGGCGGGGTTGCCTCCTGGAAGCGCAACGCCGGAGCGTTGAGTTTCGGCAGGTAGGGAAGCGGTTCCGCATTCCGGAGGTCCGGCCCGCTGCCCGGTGGTCGCGTGCGCGGGAGCGCTACGACAACATCGGGAGCAAGCGCCGGGAGCAGCAACGCGATCAGGCAGTGTAATGCCCGGCGCATGCCACCCGACAAATGCGGTGGTTCGCGGAGATTCATTTAGAGAGACACGTTCCATGTGAATGGATGTCGAGAATATGCCCAACGGTTGAATCGACACGGAGGGCCGTGGACTTAAGCCCGATTTCCGGCCGTCCGCAGGCGGACCGGTGGGTGGGGATTGCGCAGCGGGGTGGGCTGCGGGTCAGGCCGACTTGGTGTCCAGGAGGGTGCGCAGCTGGCGCCCGAGTTCATCGAGCCGGTAGGGCTTCTGGATGAACGAACGCTGGCCGAGTTGTTCGAACTCGGCACGCGTCTCGGTGGTGAGGTGGCCGCTGATGATGACGACGCGCTGACCCGGGCGGCAGAGGCGGATGATCTTGAGCACATCGATGCCGCTGGCGCCCGGCATGTTGAGATCGAGGAGCACGCAGTCGAATTTCCGGGTGGGATCGCTGACCAGCTCGATCGCCTCGAGGCCGGAGGCGGCGGTGCTGGTGAGGTAGCCCTTGCGGCTGAGCGCGGTGGCGAGCAGCGAGCGCAGCGACTCTTCGTCGTCGACGATGAGGATGGATTCGCTGCCGCCGGGAAATTCGAATGAGCCGGTGGCCGTCGCGGCGGCGACGGCGGACTCGGCGAGCGGCAGGAAGACGCGGAAGGTGCTGCCGACGCCGACCTGGCTCTCCACGTCGATAAAGCCGTGGTGCGCGACCACGATGCCGTAGACGACGGCGAGACCGAGGCCGGTGCCGCGGTTGGCCTGCTTGGTGGTGAAGAAGGGCTCGAAGATCCGCTGGCGGATCTCGGGCGTCATGCCGGTGCCGGTGTCGGCGACCTCGAGGCACGCGTAGTCGCGGCGCGTATCGGCGCCGAGCTGGCGGATCGTGGCGCCGTTGCGGACCGCGGTGGACAACGTGATGGTGCCGCCGGACGGCATGGCGTCGCGGGCGTTGACGCAGAGGTTGAGCACGATCTGTTGCACCTGGTTCTGGTCGGCGAGGAGCGGCGGCAGGCGGTCCTGGAGTGCGAGATGCAGGCTGACGGTGCGCGGAAACGTCTCGCCGAGCAGCGTGCAGAGATCGCGGGCGAGCTGGTTGAGATCGACGGGCGAGAAACGGACCTCGGTCTTGCGGCTGAAGGTGAGGATCTGCCGCACGAGGCCGCTCGCCCGCTGGGCGGCACGGTGGATCTCGCGCAGGCTCTTTTGGAGGACCGCCGGTTCGACGGCGCCCTGCTGGCAGAACTCGGAGTAGCCGTTGATGATCGCGAGGAGGTTGTTGAAGTCGTGGGCGATGCCGCCGGCGAGCGTGCCGAGGCTCTCCATTTTCTGCGCCTGGCGCAGCTCGGCTTCGAGGCGCTTGCGCTCGGTGATGTCCTCCCGGAGGCAGAGAAAATTCGTGATCTCGCCGTTGGGGCCGCGCAGGCAGGAGACCTTCACGGATTCCCAGACGATGCTGCCGTCGCCGCGCGTGGTGGCGAGTTCGCCGCGCCATTCGCCGCCGGCGCGGATGGTTTGCCAGAAGTCCTGGTAGGAAACTTCGTCGGGGTGGCCGTCGCGCAGCACCTCGATCTTCCGGTCGAGGATGTCCTCGAGCGTATGGCCGCTCATGGCCATGAACTTGGAGTTCACGTATTGCGGCCGGCCGTCGACGTCGGTGATGACGATCGAGACGGGCGACTGTTCGACGGCGCGGGAGAGGCGGTAGAACTGTTCCTCGGCGAGGCGCTGGCGGGTGATGTCGCGGCCGACGGCGCGGACGGCGATGAGGCCGTCGGTGTCGTTGCGGAGCGCGCATTCCTCCCAGGCGAACCAGCGGATGCCCTGCGGGGTGGTCCAGCGGTGTTCGGCGACGGCGCGATGGGGCGGCCGGTCGAACTCGGGGGTGACGGAGTGCCACGCGGCGGCGTCATCCGGGTGCAGAAAATCGACGACGCGTGTCTGCGTGAGATTCGCGGCGGCGCGGCCGAACTTGCGGGCGAAGGAGAGGTTGGCGGCGATGATGTTGCCGTGGGGATCGCGGCAATAGGCGAGGTCCGCGCTGGTTTCCCACGCTCCGAGCCAGCCTTCGGGCGGCGGGGTGCCGCCGAAACCGATCCCCATCGATTCGCTGATCAGGACAGACATGGTGCGTGAGTTCGCGGTGTGCGGCTATGGGCTCAGAGGAGCCCTTCGAGCATCGACGGGAGCCGGTGGAGGGTGTTGGCGAGGGAAGCGCGGGCCAGCATCGATTCGGGGCCGTCGGCGCCGTAGAGGATGCGCCAGCCCGGCAGGGTGGTCCAGCTGTCCTCCTCGACGGGATCGACCTTCTCGAAACCGCCCGAGATGCCGGCGTGGCGGACGAGGTGGTCGGCGACCTGGACGGCGGCGGCGAACAAGCGGTGACGCGGGGCGCGGTCGGGGTCGTTGTGATACTGGACAGCGAAGACGATTTCCTCGGCGAGCTGGTGGCGGGCGATGTAGTGCGCGCCGATCTGCGCGTGGTCCCAGCCGATCACATCGCGTTCGCACTGGCAGTAGGCGGTGGGATTCGGTGCCGGGGTGGACATGAGTTCGCCGAGCTCGGTCGGGAACGAATAGGCCATCACGACCTTGCCCACATTATGGAGGAGGCCGATCAGGTAGTCGGTGTCGTCGTCGATGTGCAGCGGCGTGGAGGCGAGGATCTCGCGCGTGATGATCGCGGTGCCGATGCTGTGATTCCAGAGGTCCTTCCACGGCAGGGAGTGGGCGGTGGAGCGTTGGAGCTCCTCGAGTTCCTCGATCACGGGCGTGGCCATCGAGAGTTCGCGGATCTGGCGCAGGCCGAGGAAGAACACGGCCTCCTCGATATTGTTCACGCGGGTGGAGAGGCCGAAATAGACGGAGTTGACCATCCGCAGGAGGCGGGCGCTGAGCGACGGGTCGCGCCGGATGACCTCGGCGATCTGGGAATTGAGGCTGCCTTCGGAGCGGACGAGGTCGCCGAGCTTCTGGTTGATCGATTGGAGGGAGGCGAGTTTCGGACAGGCGTCGATCCGCCGCTTGATTTCGTCGGGACTGAACGGGGCCGCGGCGGAAGGCTGCGGCCGGGTAGGCGACATGGTGAGCATCGGAGGCGTGGAGAGGAAGGAGCCGCGGGAAAGGGAGGCGCGATGAAGCGTTGGAGAATGAATCGGCGCGTTGCGGCCCGGCTTGAGCGATTCTGCTCAAGGAAACGCGGTCCTGCGCCGAGGAACGGGAGGGAACCGTGTCGCAAGCCAAACTGCAGTCCCTCCTCCAAGGCGGGCTCGCGCACCATCGCGCGGGCCGGCTGCCGCAGGCTGAACTCCTGTATCGGCAGGCGCGGGCGCTGGCGCCGAAGAGTTTCGATGCGCTGCACCTTTCCGGGCTCCTCGCCTATCAGCAGGCGCGGATCGCGGAGGCGATCGACCTGCTCGCGCGGGCGCACCGGCTGGATCCGGCCGCGCACGTCTGCGAGATGCGCTATGCGGTGGCGCTGCTGGCGGCCCGGCGCAGCGCGGAGGCGGAGAAACACCTGCGCCACGCGGTGGCGACGAAGCCCGACTTCCACGAAGGCTGGGACAATCTCGCCTATAGCCTGAAACTGCAGGACCGGCTGGTCGAGGCGGTGGCGTGCCATGAGCGGGCGGTGACACTGAAGCCGGACTACGCAGCGGGGTGGTATAACTTCGGGCTGACGCTCGCCTCGCTCGGTCGCCTGCCGGAAGCGCTGGCCTGCCATGACCGCGCGCGGGTGGCGGATCCGCAGTATGCGCTGGCGATCTTCGGCCGGGCGCAGGCGTTGCATCGGGCCAACCGGATCGAAGAGGCCGTGGCCGAGTATGGGAAATTCCTCGAACGCCAGCCGCGTAATCTGGAAGCGCGGTCGCACCGGCTGATGGCGATGCTCAATCTGACGGACCTGCCGGTGGAGACGCTTTTCGCGGAACATGTGGCCTACGGGCGGGCCGCGGAGGCGGTGCACGGTGCCGGTGCGGGTTCGCCCGCGCCCGGCAGCGCCGGATCGGAGAGCGCCGTGGGCGCGGTGGATCCGGCGCGTCGGCTGCGGCTCGCCATCCTCTCGCCGGATCTGCGCGAGCATTCGTGTGCGTATTTCCTGGAGCCGCTGCTGGAGCACCTGCCGCGGGACGAGTTCGAGGTGTTTCTCTACCACGATCATTTCCGCGAGGATGCGGTGTCGCGGCGGCTCGCGGCCCGCGCGGCGACCTGGCGCAATTTCGTCGGGCAACCGGCGGAGACCGTGGCCGCAACGATCCGCGCGGATGCGCCCGACATCCTCGTCGATCTCGCCGGGCACACGGGTATGAGCAACCGGCTCCCGCTCTTCGTGCGCCGGCTCGCCCCGCTGCAGGTCACGTATCTCGGCTACCCGGACACGACGGGGCTCCGGGCGATGGATGTGCGGCTGACGGATGCGATCGCGGATCCGGAGGGAGCGGCGGATCGGTTCGCGACGGAGAGGCTCGTGCGTTTCGCGGCGTGCGCGTGGACGTATCGGCCAAGCGGAGACGCGCCCGAGGTGGCGCCCGCGCCGGCGGCGGCGAGTGGACGGATAACGTTCGGTTCGTTCAATTCGGTCGGAAAGGTGACGGATCGCACGCTGGCGTGCTGGGCGCGGATCGTCGCACGCGTGCCGGGGGCGCGCCTGCTGCTGAAAGGCGAGGGCTTCTCCGCTGCGGACGGCCGCGAAGCGTTTCTCCTGCGCTTGGAGCGGGCGGGCCTGGACCGCGCGGCGGTCGAGTTGATCGGGCGCACGCCGGACACGCGGTCGCATCTGGCGCTCTACGGCCGGGTGGACATCGCGCTGGATACGTGGCCCTACAACGGCACGACGACGACCTGCGAAGCGCTCTGGATGGGTGTGCCGGTGGTGACGCTGACGGGTGACCGGCACGTGGCCCGCGTGGGCACAAGTCTCGTGACGGCGGCCGGACACCCGGAGTGGGCAGCGGCGGACGAGGCGGATTACGAACGTATCGCAGGGGAACTCGCGGCGGCACCGGAACGACTGGCGCGGCTGCGGGCGGGGCTGCGGGCGGAGCTCGGACGCGGGCCGTTGCTGGACCATGCGGGCCAGAGCCGGCGTTTCGGGGCGGCGCTGCGGGCCGCCTGGCGCGCGCGGGTCGAGGCGCCGGCAAGCGCCGGCGTCGACACTCCCGCGCTTGCGGCTAGCGGCTGATTGCGCGGGGGCGGAAAAATTTGCCGCGGGCAGTCGGCCGGCCGAAATCCGATGCAATCTCCGGAAGCCGGCGGCGAAATAAAGCGCGGGATTACGTTTGGCGGGAGCGACTTGCGCGGGAGCGTGCGGGCTGAGTCCGCCGACTGCTTAGATGGCTCCAAATGCATTCTGCCCCTGTTTCCCCTTCGGCGTCGGCTCTGCTCGGTCTGGCGGTTCGGCAACTGCAGGAGGCCACCCGCGGGTGGGCGGAGGCTCCCGGGGAAGCGGAGGCAGCCGGGGCGCTGCGGGCGGCGCGGCGCGGCGTCGCGG
>JACCEB010028711.1_pt1 | contig 46977 bp, 39 predicted proteins | sample 7454761 | NCBI WGS metagenome assembly JACCEB01 (sample SAMN15323454, study PRJNA562643) | freshwater metagenome | isolation source: river surface water | place: USA:Blue River Watershed | collected 2017-08-18
ATTACTAACTTCTGGAAATTTTTTAATGCAAAAATATAATGAACTTTTTAATAATAATTCTATCTTATTATTATTTTTATCTAATTTTGTAAATATTGAACAATCTTTTTTATAAACTAAATCTTCTATAAGAGCTATTTTTTCTTTTTTATATATTCTTATCCTTATACATTGTTCTTTTATTCCACCAAATTTAAGAACTATTTCTTTTTTATTATTTTCCATGATTATATAATAATAAAATTTTGAATTATTTATGAAAGTTTTTATAATATAATATTCTTTACTCATTATTATAAATAAAAATATATAATATTTTTATAATAATTTCAAATAAACACTTTTTATAAATTATTATTTTTTATTTTTGTATTTTACTAAATATGTTTTTCTAAAAGTATTTTCTCCTAATTTTATAATTAATTTATTAAAAATAATTATAAAATTATTATATAAAATATTTAATTAGAGTTTATTATTTATGTTACTCTTCATATAAAAATATTTGATATTAAATAATATCATTATATTTATCTAAAAAATTTTTAAATTTTTCATAGTAAGCTATATCTTTATTCATTATTCCTTTTTTATTTTTGTAATTTCCACTCTGTTTTACTAACCATTCTCCTAACTTCTTTTCATTAGCGTTAGATGAATGTTTATTCGGTCTTTTGTTGTGCAAAATAATAAAACTTTCTAATTCTTCAAAGATTTTTAACCAAATTTCATCCTGGGACATTAAAGATTCTTTATACTCTTCTAAAAAATTTGTCCAAGTATCATAAATATCTTGTTCTTTCATAATTTGAGTTTTATTTTTATAGTTTTTTTCTTGAGTGGATATAAAACTGGCTAAACTTCTGATATTCGTATCTTTGGAATGAGATGAAGGGCTTTTTTGTTTTTTATCTTTATTTTGATCTAAAAACATTTTTAAATCATTCAATCTAGAATACCATTGTTCTTTACCTTGAAATAAATATTTTGAATATTCACTATTGAAATTATTCCATAAATCAATAATATTTTCATGTTCATATTTTTTAATTCCATCAATAATATCATATCTAAACATTTTAATCTCTTTTTTACAATTTCCTTTTTGAGTATCAAACCATGAACCAAGGTCAGCTTCAGAAAACTGTTCATCAGAATCTTCTGAATTAGAATATTTGGAAGGAGTTTTTTGATATAAATCAATAAATTCTTTTAATTTATCTAATTTATTTAGCCATTTTTCTTCATTATCTAAAAATTGTTTAGGATTATTTTTCATAAAATTTTCCCATAAATTGTAATATTTCTCATATTTCATCATTTTAATTTTTTTTCTGAAGTTTTTCTTTTGATTTTGAAACCATGATGCTAATCTTTTTAATTCCATATTATTATCAGATTCTTTTCCTATAGATGGAACCGATTTATATTCACTAATATATTTTTGTAAATTATTAAATTTATCCATCCAAGAGTAAGCAATTTTAATATCAATAATTATTTTATCTAATATTTCATAATCTTCATTCAATTTGTCTCTTTGTAAAACTAAATCTTTACTATTACTAATAGTCATAATTTTCACTTTATCTGATGAGAAAGTATTATCAAATTCTTTCAAATGAGAAATTATATCTACCAAATCAGATTGATATTCATCACACCATAAAAATATTTTTGATATTTTATGAATATTATTCTTATCAATTCTATTTGCTCGACTAATTCTTTGTATATTACTAATTTTTGATTCAGATGGATAAGATATAAAAATAGAATCACACTCTTTTTTATCGATACATTCATTTAAAATATGTACATTAATTAATAATGAAATTCCATTAAAATCAGTAAATGATTTTAATTTTTTTTCACGTTCATTTTTAGTATCACTACTTAATATAGTATCTACATTGAGTTCAAGTGCAAAATAATCATTTAATAATATAAATGTATTTTTAAATTCTTCTGCTTCAATATGAGTTTTTACATAAATTATTGATTTTCTGCAACCAGTCTCTAATATTCCTCGTAAAAAATAATTACATTTTTTAACAATATTATTATCTAGTTTTTCAATATTTATCTCTTTTTTAATATCATCAATAAAAATTTTATTGTCTAATTTAATATCCGGAACATAAATTTCATAATCACAAATTTTTTTAGCTTTAATTGCATCACCCATATTCCATGTGTAAACAATTTTTCCAAATATTTCTTCATAAAAATCATATTCTTCATCATTTTCATCAAAATAAAATAACCGTGGAGTTGCACTCATGAACATAATTTTTGATTTTGAAAATAAAATATTATACATTCCACTTTCACCTAACATTATATCATTTTTACTAATATTATGAAATTCATCAATAATAATAATATAATTTTTAAGCTTATCTAAAATTTTACATAATATATCACAAGATTTATAGCATACGCTTAAAATAATTTTTTTATTATTTTTAATAAATTTTGTAATTTCAGAAACACTTCTGCTACCATCACTGTCAATAATTAATGATTCATAATCTTTATATGCAATTTCTGACTTAAAACGGTCCAAATTTTGGATACAATATTGTTTCAATGGACTGATAATAATAACAGTGTCATAATCTAATCCAACTTTCATTGAAATCAATGTTTTTCCTAATCCACATGGTAATTGCAAAATTGCACGATTTTCTTGTAAAAAAGTTGTTTTCAAAATATTATATGCTTCAATTTGATAATCATAAGCATTATGAATAATATTTGTATAACAATCATCCTCTAAAATCTCATTTTTTAACTCTAAATTTTCAAAAGTATTATTAATAAATTGAATTTGTTCACATTTTTTTTGACATCTCAAATTAAATGATAATTTTGATGTATAGTACACTATTCCATCCAAATTATATAATTTAGTCATCATAAAAAAACCTGCTAAATCTTCAATCGTAACATAATTCTTCTCTGCATAATTCTTACATTGAACAATAATATATTTATTATTCTGTTTTAGTAAAATATCGCATCCAGTATCAATTAATTTATTTTCTTTTTCAATAGAATTTTTTAAGATTTTTCTGTTAAATCTGTATTCATTCCAATCTCCTAAAATATCACAATTTCTTAATTCAAATTCAGGAATATTGTTCCATAACCATGAAATATTCCCATCTACTTTATTCAAAGAATTATTCATAAATAATTCATATTCATATCCTTTTTCAGTACTCGTTTTTTTATTCATTTTTTATTTGTTTTTATTAAATTCGATTTAATAAAAATATAAGCATAAAAATGAATCAGTTTTTTTATCTATTTTCAAAAATATTAATTTTATAAAATTAATTTCTAATAAATTCTGGTGCTAAGTATATATTTAGAATACCCTGAAATACAATAATATTATATTTTTTATTTTTTTATTGTATAAAAAAGCCTAATCTAGCTCAATTTTAGGGGCAAGTGCCAATTTCAACGAACCCAAACTGCCTACTGTAAATTTTATCACAATAGGAAAATTATTTTTCATATACATCTCAATGGAATTACATAGATTTGTGCATTTAGCAAATAACACTAAATGTTTCAAATTATAATAGCCCTGAATAATATTATCTTCACTGCCCGATTTTACAAAGGTCAATCCATTGCTCGTTTCACCAATAATTGTCTCTTGTGATGCAAACTCGCCCTTACAAGAGAAAATTAATTGACTCCCAACACTCTTAATTTCAATAATTTCCGATAAGTTTATCATATCTCTGCAAATCTTATTGAATTCACCACTTGGCATAGTAATGATGGATTCAAATTGCGCAGGAGGGATTTGATAAATTGTTTCATCAACCTCAATTAAATTCAAATAATAATTTGTAAGACTATTCTTTTCACCATTTTCAATTCTGATTCCAAGTATATTTGTATTAACATTGTCTACATATAGAGTAAGAGCATCATTGTTCGTTAAAGTACGAATTAATTTAAAAAAATTCAACATATTCACCCCAATAACAATCTTGTGTTTGCAATGATAATATTCAAAACTATCCTTTTCAAGTTTTAAATGAACAAGAATTGTTTGTGTTGGGTCCATTGTAATAATTTTCACAGCACTATCAGTAAATTCAATATTAGCATCGGTTAAAATTTCTTTCATTGCTTCTATCAATGTTTTAAAAGCACCTGTCTGGACAGTTTTTAATTCCATTATTTTGTCACTCATCTTCGTTTATTTATAAATAATTAATAATTACTCTTTAAGTTAATTTTTAAACGCATTTATGAAATTAATTTTGGCTTCATTATTTTCGATTAAATTTTCAAAAAACCGTATAAAATGGATGACACTCTGTAAAATTATTTCATTAAAGAATTTTTCATCATATTTAACATCAATAATATTAATATTTTTGCCGGATTCATTTTTCATAGCCTCTACTAAATAGCCCTGGCTAGCGCCATGTAGATACATATAGGACATAATTTGAATCTTTTCATAATCTCTTAATTCGAAGAATAATTTGTGCACGCGGTTTTTAATTTCAATAATAGTGCCATCAGCACTATCCTTTCCATCAATTTTGCCACCGATGTACCATTCCATTTTGCCAGTATATATTTTCTTTTTACGATAAATATCATCTTTGACAATTTTGCGCCCCATTGTTTCAGAACAGAATTGAAGGATATCTTTCTCTCCACTAATTCCATATCGAGTATTTGTTAAACTCTCAATATTTTTCTTAATCTCTTTACGAATTTGCGGGTCCTCTATTTTATCCATTTTTTCAAGTAATCTTTTCTTATTTGATTCTAATTCATTTGAATCCTTGATTTTATCTAATTTTTGAATTTCCTCTTTAATATCTATTTTATTATCAGCACTCGCCTTCATAACAGCTTCATAATCATTTTTTTTAACTTCAATATTCTTTTTGGCTAAATACTCTTGACAATCGTCATGAAAATATTTGTCCCAAAGTTGTATAATATATTCATTAATATTTTTAAATTTATTATGACCTGTTATGACAGCCAAATCTGAAATATTTAAGAAAATTTTCATATTTGTTAAAAAGATATTTCTTAAAGAATATAAATAATATGAATAATATTTATATTATTTTTGTTAAGAAGAATAAAGAATCATTTTTATTTTTTTTATTTTTTGATTTTATTTTAATTTTACTTCTTTGTTTTCTTGATTTTAATTGTTTTCTTAACAGTTTTTTTGGGTTCTGGTGCAACAACCTCCTCCTCCTCAGGAATGCTTCCGACACTCCCCTCTTCATTTTCAATAAAATCAAGAATTGATAATTTTATAATTTCGCTATAATGGTCTGTTAGCAATCCATTAATAAAAGCGTATGCATCTTCAACCTGTTTCATTAAACGTCCACCAGTAATAATAATACTTCCACTGATGAATATAGAGATGGTTATCTTCTTACAATTCCCATCGCCATTTCCATTCCCCTTTCCTTTGCACTTATTTTTACACATACATTTACCATCCTGTTTCTCCTTATGTGTATTCCAATAAAATCCAACAATTAATCCTCTATACTTCTCCGGATTAAATTTCGTAAATAGACTCGTATCATTTGAGTTAAGAATATTAAGCATGCTCAATAAATCTATCTTGAAATTGGTATTAAAATCACTGTTTATCATAGTTATTTGATAACCGGCGATTTTTATATTTGAAAAATCTATTTTTTCAAATTCCAGAAATAAAGAGGTATCTTTTTTGATTTCATCTAATAATATACAGCAAGCATTATAACCATCCATCTCCTTTTTTGCACCTGTCATTGTAATTTTACCATTATTAAATAATTTCACATTTACACATTTTTCATTTACCGCCGATTTTATGATAATGGAGCAGCTATTATAAAAATGTTCATTCTCCTTCTTTTTCGTTGTCTTTCCCTGTTTTTTAAGAGAATCATTCTCAACAACAGACAAATTTTTCATAATATTCTCAATATCTTCACGGTTCTCAATATCAATATTTTGGCCCATATATTTGATATATGGTCTCTTATATTTTTTAATGTATGTATCATCGTATCTGATGATGAGATTGTCAATAACAATCCCTTTAATCATATAATCTTGCCGCTTATCTAAAATAACCTTCTCAATAATATTTCTCGAAATATAGGCGATTAATTTGGATAAATCTAATCCATAAATATTTTGAATATAACACATTGCAGACTGTGTCGATATTGTAAAATATGTGGGTTCCGGCTTTTTGTATGAACTTTTATCATTCGCCATTTTAATAAAATTAATAATTTTCATATCTAGCTCCTCATATTCGCCAGAATTGTTCTCAATATCAAAAATTGATTTATAAAGTAATTCACTCATTGTAATATGCTTTTTTTAAATTAAAATGGATTTAAAAAAAAATAAAATCATTTTTTTTTATTTTTTTAAAAAAATTATTTCTTTATAATATACAACAGAGACAATTATGCAAATATTCATAAAAACATTAACGGATAAAACCATAACATTGGAAGTCGAACCAAATGATACTGTAGAAAATGTAAAAGTAAAAATACAAGATAAGGAGGGAATTCCTTTCGACCAACAGAGACTTATTTTTGCGGGAAAACAATTGGAGGATAATAAAATATTAGCAGATTTTAATGTTCATCACGAATCAACTGTCCATCTTATCTTAAAATTATATGGTGGCTAAACTAATTTTACCATGAATATTATTATTAAAATCGGTAATATCTTTATTTTTTTGACTTAATAGAGTAATATCCGTATTTGTCAAACATTTTGCCCGTCCATATAAGGGTTTGCAATCGTACCCTTCTATGTCATATGGCACAATTCTATCACATTTTTTATTATGCTTCTTTGCTAAATTACGGCACTGATTATAAAAGCTGGTATATGCATTATTGTCCAATTTGGTGCACCCCGTGTATAAGATAGAGTCCAATTTATTCACATTATCGTAATAATTTGTACTGCATACACCACGGGCCAATGAATTGTCAGGTGTTCCATTTGTCCAACAATTTCCCGACTTACCAACCAATAATTCTTTCGTACCAATTGATTGTGGAATCGCATCTTTTGGAATCTTGCTCTGTCCAACATAATACTGGCAATATGTATTAAAATCGTAGCTTTTAGGTAGGCACGGTGTCATAGGGTCGGTTATTAATTTACCGTCCACATAATTTGCGCCACATTTTGCTTTCGATTTCGACGTATCACTGCATGGAATGACCTTTATTACACCATAATTACTGTTCATCTTCTTGCATATCGGTTCAAAATTCGTATTTTTTGGATAACACGCTGTTGTATAGACGGAGTCATCTTCGCCGTCCGATTTTGATAGCCAACCACCCTCCTCTTCTTCTGGACAAACGTATTCCTCCTCCTCTGTTCCCATATTATTTCCCAATAAATTATCCAAGGATACGCATTTAGAACCGTTCGCCGTTAATTGTACAACACCAAATTTACCATCAGCTGCTATGCAATGTTCCTGTGTTCCTCCGAAATAACCACTTGTATTTGCTTTTTGAATATATTTTGAGCATATTTGCGGATTATTACTTCTATATATAGAATCGGTTATACACAACATTTCTTCTGATGTAAAGTTCTCTTTGCTTAAATTCATTGAATTATTAAAAAATATGAATAATATTACTAAAAATATAATTAATATTCCTGTATATAGAATTTTAAAATTATTATTCATTACTTATTTTATCATAAGATAATATTTTATGATAAAATGAAATTATTTATATTATTTATATTATTTTGTCTTAAATTCCTTGACTCCATTTATCATTATTAAATGGTGATATTTCATCAGTATCGAGCTTATGTGACGCCTCAAAATTGGCATCTAATTTACAGAAATTAACAGGAGGACAGTATGGAGTCTTTAATTTACTTGCCGTTTTACCCTTTGGTTTAACACCATAGCAATTAACGCCAAATTTCAGCTTAGGATTTGAAAAATAACCTCCATTTAATCCAGGCTTTCCGCAATATCTCTTCTTTCTTTCCATACTATCTTCAGGATATTCTTTTAACTCTTCCTGTAAAATATCCCAATCACACTGTTGAACCGGATAATATGCATTCTGCCCTTCACTCCATCCATAGGTGCACCAATTTGCACCATTGTTATATGCATTTGTCATATCATTTTTAGTCGCCAATTTAGCATTATATGACTCACATTTGCATTTTGCCTGGTCATATGTATAATCCTGATTAGCAATATGAAAAACCTCTTTTTTCTCTAATACTGGTAGTAATTTCATTGGTTCGGCTTCAGGAATAGATTTAATCGGTTCTGGCTTATTCTCTTGAAGACATACCTCATGGTCACTAAAATCGAATAAATACTCAAAAAAATTCTTTTTCTCATAACATTCTGTCGTCATATATGTATATACATAAATACCCAAAACAATTACTATACATAATAGCACTATTATAGCAACTGTTTTAATAATCATCTTAACATCAATTTTTGATGTTATGCTTTTATTTTTATTTATAATATTTGCTTTAAAACCATTCTGTTGATTCATTTTATTTACTTATAATATTATGATATTTTTTTTATTCATCCAATTCAATTTTTTCATAAATTAAAATATATCCATTCCTGAAAAGATTATCCTTCTCATCATATATATCTATCTCTCTTACTGTACTGTCATTGCATTCGTACCATTTATTATTCGTATTTTTACAATACGCAAAATAATGGCCACCATTTAATGATCCGGTATGTAATCCAACCGCTTTTAAATTTAATCTGCAATTAAATTTTTCATAACCGATACAATAATCTGAAATATCTAAATTCACAATGGGCATAGTTACAATGCTATTTATTTTAGTGAAAAAACTGTGATTATTTTTAAATCTCTTAAGTACAATAATTAAATATTTTGGTACTTTTACAATTCTAAATTCTCTTGATGCAGATACCTTTTTTTTGCTAGTCTCCTCATAAAAATCGGAATCAAGCTTCTCTTTACCAAAAAAATTATTTAAACAATCATTTAATGTATGTCCATGTATAGGAACATTTAATAAATTAAATATTTCATATTTTGTTGATATAACTTCATTTAATTTAAAATCCACATCTTCTGATATGGTTTTTATATGAAATTGGCCAAAAAATAGGTCAACAATTATTGAATATTTTTGGGAAACCTCTTTGCTCCATTTTGTTATGGAGTCAACCATTAATTTATCAACATCGTTCTCAATACTACCATCTGGATGTATATCAACCTCATAATGAAGCCCTTCATGCAATGAATCTAATATATATCCAAGTGATTCTTGTGCATCCTGTTGCTGAAATCCCTCAAAAGTGGGTTCAAACTTCTGAATACATTGATGAAACGTTTTCGGTTCAATAGAATTTTTACTCGAAGAAAGCGCTTTAATCAATTTGGCGAACTCTTTTGATAAAATTATATATGTTATGTTCTTTTTATTAATCTCCTTTTTATTCTTTTCCAAGTTGAGACGATGATTTATATCTTTCTCATAATCATTATTAATAAAATATTCTGTTAATTCGGGAATACTACTTAAACATTGTATGGATGTATTTAAATAACAGGTATTACCCCTATTTATTAATCCATTGAATGTTTGGCTTTTGGACTCCATAATATATAATTTATACTCTCTTATCTCTTTATATTTATATAAAAAATATTATTTCATTTTTTTATTTTTCCCCCCAAAAAATTGATTCCTAGGAACGGAAATAATTTTATTTCCTTCTTTTCTCAAAGAAAAAATAAAATTGATTCCTACAACGGAAATAATTTTATTTTTTCTTATTTTCCCAAAGAAAAATAAGAAAAAATAAAATTGACACGTTATTTTTTCCGTTATTGATTGGAATAACATCAAATAAATTTAAATATATTTCTCTGATAATCGTTTTATTTCAATAAATTAACGTTTTAATTGATAAAAATGGAATCAAGAAGATATTTTTATGATAAAGAGAACAGCTATTCATCAAAACCAAGCTCACCTACTACTGTTGCAACCGGCTTTGAAAGGAATGTTCTCTCATCAATTAGTAATAATTCTAACGATGGGTATAGCGGCCATCGTACATTCTCTGATATTACTAACAACAATAACGCTTATTCAAAAAGACAAAGACAATATTAATGATAATATAATTTTGAATAATTTTGAAAAAAATAAAAAATTTTGAAAAAAATAAAAAAAATTTTGAAAAAAACACTATTTTAAAAAAATAGAAACTTTTAATAATAAATTAAAAAATGAATTTTTAATTTTTTATATAAAATAAATGTTATAATTTAAATTAATAATGTTAAGAAACAAATTACCATCAACGTTTAATTATAAAAAGGACTCTCTTCTATTCCAGGTGATAGATTGGAGGTCATATGATATTTTTGAAGATGAAGAGAATGACGATGATGAAATGGATGACGAGGAGGAGGACGGAGATAAAAAGAAGAAAAAGAAGATTCGTAAGTTAATTATTCGAGCATATGGTGTCACAGATAATGGAAACTCAATTTGTGTTCATATTCACGATTTTCAACCATATTTCTTCTTCAAGATTCCGCAGGAATGGACAAATACAGAATTTAATTACTTTAAAAACCATTTTATGGAACTTGTTGATGAAAAATCACGAGACGGACTTATTAACAGTGGAATTGTAAAAAAGAAGGAATTTTATGGATTTACAAACAATGAATTATTCAGTTATGGTATATTTATTTTTAGTAATCAGAGCTCATATTATTCTTATTTAAAGATAATAAAAGATCACACATTTAAGCTCAAAAAATTCAATAATATCGAGTTCAATTTTAGCAATAAATTATATGAAACAAAGGTTAGTTCATTGCTCCGTTTTTTTCATGTAAAAAATTTGGACCCATCCGGTTGGGCAAAAATAGAGCCGGGGAAATATACCGTAAATATTCCATCTCTTACAAGATGTCAGTTAGATGTATCAATAAAATACAACGACATTGAAAGGGTTGAATTAAATTCAATGAGTGAGATGATGATAGCATCTTTTGATATAGAGTGCTGTTCAGAGGATGGAACTTTTCCCAAATTCGAGAGGAAAAATGACCCTGTTATTCAGATTGGAACCACTGTTTATGCATTTGGAGAATCAGAGTGTCGTTATAAATATATTGCGACTCTGAATAAATGCGACCCGATTGAGGGGGCACATGTAGAATGTTTCAAAACGGAACAGGAACTTATTCTGGGTTGGGCCCGATTTATGCAAAAATTGGACCCCGATATTATTACGGGTTATAATATTTGGGGCTTTGATTGGGAGTACATTTTTGGCCGAGCTAAATCCGGTAATGGTGGTCAGATTGCAAAGTATGATGATAAATTATATAAGATATTACAGCGTTTAAAACCTGACCAAATCCAGTATAGAAAGACCGAGTTAACAGTTCAGGATTTATCTTCGAGTGCTCTAGGTGTAAATATATTAAAATTCATTGACATTGAAGGTGTTGTGCAGATAGATTTACTCAAGGTTGTTCAGAGAGACCATAAGTTAGATTCTTATAAATTAGATAATGTTGCCAAACATTTTATGAAACAACAGAAGGTGGATTTGAGTCCCAAGGAATTATTTATGAATTTCAAAGAGGGAACGCCTGAAAAAATAAAGGAGATTGCAGTATATTGTATTATGGATTGTAAATTGGTCAATGATTTAATAAATAAACTGCAGGTCATAACAAATAATTTAGGTATGTCGAATGTTTGTGTGGTCCCCTTTTCGTATCTCTTTTTACGAGGTCAGGGTATCAAGATTTTCTCACTGGTTGCCAAATTTTGTCGTGAAGAGAATTTCCTAATCAAAGATTTATTGTCGGACGATATAGACAAGAGCTCATATGAAGGTGCAATTGTATTTGTTCCAACACCGGGCGTATATTTTGAGCCAGTTGTTGTTATGGATTATAACTCATTGTACCCATCATCCATGATTGCTGAGAATATATCACACGATTCTATATTGGGATTTAAAGAGTATAAAATTAAGCCAAAAAAGAATGATACACAGCCTGATGAATATGAATTGACCAGAGATACAATCAATGAAAAGTACAATAATTTGGAGGGATATCATTACAATAATATCGAATATGATATTTTCGAGGGTGTTGATGATGATAAAAAACGTGTCGGTTATAAGATTTGTACGTATGCTGAGAAGGATAATAATGACAAATCGGTTGTTCCTCGAATTTTATTAAAATTATTGAAAGCTCGTAAGGATACTCGTAAAAAGATGGAGTATTATACGTATGAATTAGCCGATGGAACAGTGTCATATGGTATTCCTAAAGAGTCGGATAATGATGCGGATGAAGAGATTGAGTTATTTAATGTGGATTTGGGTAAAATCAAAATTAAAAAGACCGATATTGTGAAATCATATGAGACAAACAATGAATTTCAGAAATCGGTTCTTGATGGTTTACAATTGGCTTATAAGGTGACTTGTAATTCATTATATGGTCAAGTGGGTGCTTCAACGAGTCCTATATGTTATAAAGAGTTGGCTGCATCTACAACTGCGACTGGAAGAAGAATGGTCACAACAGCTCGAGATTTAACTTTGGGTACATTTGTAGGAGCAAAATTAACTTATGGAGACTCGGTTACAGGAGATACACCATTATTGTTAAAAAAAAATAATGAAATTTTTGTTCGAACTATTCAGGATTTGAATAATGAATGGATGCCTTATGAAGAATTTAAACCATTTGATACGAATCGAAGAGAGAAAGAACAGACTTCTTATGATGCGGAAATATGGACGAACGGAAAATGGGCTAAAATAAATAGAGTTATCAGACATAAAACTCAGAAAAAAATATATAGAATACTTACACATACTGGATGCGTAGATGTCACTGAAGACCATTCATTATTAAATGAAAATTTAGAAATAGTAAAACCGAGTGAAGTTTCCATTGGAACTCGTTTGAAACACGGTTTTGCGGATGAATTTATTGAAAATGATTATGGTATATCTTGTGAAGAGGCATTTTTATGGGGTGTATTTATGGGTGATGGATCGTGTGGTACTTATGAAGTTGAAACACTGAAAAACTTTGCCATTAAATATAACAAATTATTTTATACAAACGATAAATATAAGATTATTCCAAATGAGATACTCAATTCCCCGTTGAATGTCAAAGAAAAATTTATGGAAGGATTATATGCAGCAGGTGGTTTTTTAAAGATTGATATGAGCTGTAAAATAACAGTACAATCGATATATCTGTTATTAAGAAGTATGGATTATAATGTTAGTATTAATACAATGAAAGATAATTCAGATGTTTTCGAATTAAATTATACAAAGAGCCCTTTGAAAAACGATTTTGATAGGATTGAGAAAATAGATTTATTGTATGAAAATAATTTCGATGATTATGTATATGATATTGAAACAACAGATGGAACATTTCAAGCCGGAATTGGTCAATTAATTGTAAAAAATACAGATAGTATTTTCGTGAATTTTACAGATGAAATTAAAAGACGAAATCCGGGCAAAGATTTTACAGAGGAGGAATTATTAGCCGAATCGATTAAAATTGGTTGCGAAGCTGCGAAGAATATCAATAGTCATATGAAATGGCCTCAAAATATTGAGTATGAGAAGACATTTTGGCCCTTTTGCATATTTTCGAAAAAGCGATATTTTGGCAATAAATATGAGCATTCTACGTATAAATATAAGCAAACGAGTATGGGGATTGTTTTAAAGAGGCGCGATAATGCACCTATTGTAAAGACAATCTATGGCGGTGTTATTGATATTATATTGAATAAGCGAAATGTGGAGGCTTCAAAGAAATTCTTTTATGATTCTATAAAGGATTTATTGGATGGAAAGACGGATATTAGTCAGCTTGTTATAAGTAAAACATTGCGTATTGACTATGCAAATCCAACACAAATTGCTCATAAAGTGTTGGCGGATAGAATGGGTGAGCGCGACCCTGGAAATAAGCCACAATCGAATGACCGTATTCCATACTGTTATATTGATAGTTCCAATTTGAAGTGTAAGATTTGTAGTATGAAAATCAATCCGGATAAATGCAAATGTGTTACTTGTATGAGTGTATTCTGTTCGAGTCATCTATTTAATCACAAGGATATATGTACGAAAATGTGTAGGTTCTGTAAAACAACTCATGAGCACGGTTCTCTGACAAATTGTATGACATGTAAAGCTTATTATTGTATTAAATGCAATGAGAAGCATAAAACACGTAAAGATAAATATGGTCAGGAGCACACGGATAAATGTAAGAAGGAGCTCACACATAAATTATTACAAGGGGATACTATAGAACATCCGCAATATATTTTGGATAATAAATTGAAGGTGGATAATATGTACTATTTGGAGCATCAGATCGAGAAGCCGGTGAATCAAATATTTGAGCTAGTGATGAAAAATCCAGGAACAATTATAGAGGATTTAATTCGAAATGCAAAGAATTTAAAGAATGGTAATCATTCCATTAAAGAGTGGTTTAAAGTTGTTAATAAAAATAATAATGTGAGCACACCAATAAAGACTGAAACAGATAATAAAAAGGAGGAGGAGGAAAAGAAGAAATTTATAAACTGTCTTGATGATGAGGAGGAGGATTTATTGGGCTTTGAGGTTGAGGAGGACCCGGAATCATCTCTTGTTGCAGAATAAATATTATTTTTATTACAAAAATTTTACAAAAAAATTTTTACAAAATTTTTTACAAAAATAACTTTTTCATTGTTGAAAATTGTGAACATTTGTAATACTCCATCTCCTCGTCCTCGTTCATTATTTTATTATAACGATAATAGGGTAGATGTTTACATGTCATGTTCCCTCCAACTCTAATGCAAAAATTATTCTTATACTTTTTATTAAATAGTGAAAATGTTGTATCAATAGGTGCAATGTATAAATCGTATTCAGTCTCTTTTTGAATTTTCTTTTCCCAGAACTGTTTCTCCCAATCATATATTGTTAGCCCTTTTTGATAAACTCCTTGGTGCATATTGTTATAATCACTTATATCAATGGCGAATCCAATTTTGGATGTTTTGTATTTTTCAGATAGCTCCACTAAAATCGTAATGAAGTTCTGTGGTAGCCGAGCATTTAATTCTAAATCTGGGTCTGTCACTATAAATTTATCAGGCAATATTCGATAAAAATCGGCATTCTTTGATTGGGAAATCCATGGCCCTTCATTTGATTGTCGATATATAACCTCTATATTATTGAGTGATTTCAAATATGCAATTGTATCTTCATTATTACTGCAATTGTCCATTATTTTTATATCTTTAACATATTCTGGATTTATTGATTCTATCTGTTGAATCATATTTTTGACATATTTATAATTATTAAATGAAATAATTATAATCGGTATCATAATAATGATATTATATAATATTATAGAAATAAAAAATGATTATCAATCATACTATTTTTATTCACTTTACGCATAAAAAGGAATCCCATACTTCGCAATCCTTTAATAAATTTCTCATCAATATATGAAAATAATAATCCCTGTGTTCTATTTAAATCATAATTGCAAAAAGTTATTTGTTGTTTAATAACGTCAGAGTGAAATATATATAAGAGTATATTAATAAAATAATGTTCATCTGGACAGGTCATATCTTTAAAATAATGTAGCAACAAATTATTCGTCAACTTTGCAACATCATCGCGAATTAATATCATATTTGGCTGCTGTTTTGTGAACTTCTGATAGGGTATATTTTTCATCATCTCTTTCCCCATTTGAAAATATCGGTTCTTCTGGTTATTCTCTTTAGATGAAATAATGGATTTATTTGCAGATTTTGAGAAATCATATATTTTATTAAAATCGTATATAGGGATACAACTTTGAGACAAAAATATAAAATGAGTCGTATCACTATTCTCTTTAAAAGCATCTTTTAATAATTTAAGAGTTGCCTCTACAATTGTTATATCTGTTTTTCCCTTTGTTTGCACTGGATTTCTAATAATGTTGATAGGAAAATCGTAATAATATTCTGTTATCATTAATGGATTTTTTGCATGAATATACACTTTATATCTCGTTTTATCAACCGTTTTGAAAAAATCATTCCATATATCTATTCTCTCTAAATTATCATAAGTTAGGAAACAAAATCCTATACACATACTAATAACTATCTTATTTTCTGTATAATTTAATCGCATATTGTGCGGTTATTTTAGAATAACTAAATATGCCAATAACCAATTACGCAATGATTCGCGTGTTAACTGAAATTTATTAGTAAAATCAATTAATTTATCCCTCTTCTCTCTATCAGGGTAAACATATGCGAGTGATTTTAACATTTTAAATAGATTTTCAGTCTTCTCGGGTCCCTTTTTAAAATTATGTGCAATATATTCAAATATAAAAAATTTAATAACGAGATATGGTAATCCATTTTTATTATAGAATTCTAATGCCCTATCATAACCCCATTGACTTTTTCCGTGCATTCGATTAACCGTATTGTGTAAATTTACTGTCCAATTAAATATTTTATTACTTTCCATATTAGAGTAAATATTCATATCATTTTCGGAAACATTCTTTTTATAATGTTCACGACATATTCTACATGGTATTACCACTTTAAATGATTCAAAAAAATCATTATATCTATCTTTATTATTATCATCATAATTCTTCGCTACGTTATGAAACACAATCCAAGTGTACTGTTTCCAAGACATAATATTTATTCTATATAAGTATAAATATTTTTTTATAAAAAAATAAACTTTTTTTAAATTTTAGGTGTTAATAAATTAAACGACGTTCCATAATCATTATTAAATATCTTTTTATTCTCCATTGGTATAAATACGGTATTATATAACATATAATCGTTATTTAATATCTTCAATGAATCTTTACTCTTAATTTTTTGAATATTTTTATTATATAAATTGATGATTACAATTAAATTTCCTGTTTTATTAATGAGATATCTGATGTTATTATATAAAATTAAATAATTCATATCATTCGAATCTATTTCAAACGCCAAAGATGGTGTATTAATAATATTATTTTCATGGACATCTATTTTCATTATATTTGAGTCTTTTGGCAATGGTTCTAATTTAATCGTATTTATACTGTAATTTGTATTATTATGTTGAAAATTTGTTTTATACATTTTTCTTAAATCTTTTTCATTTGATTCACTTTTTATTTCAATTTTTCTTTCCATATTCTTTTTAACACTCTCTTCTATCTCTTTTTCAAGTTGATAAAAATCGGATATGATATGATGAATAGTGAATTCTTTATTTAAAACATGTTCTAAATCTGATTTTTCTCTCTTTATCTCTTCTGCAATCTCCTTTATTTTTATATTTAATTTTTCATCCTCTTCTGAAAGTGGTGCACCATCATTTGATTCTACCTTTATTTCAGATACCTTCTGCTCAGTGGGGACAACTTCAACAACAGTTTTCTCCTCAACAGGTATTTCCTTATCAGGTGCAACTTCAACAACAGTTTTCTCTTCAACGGGGGTGGATTTTTCCTCTTCTAGGACAACAACAGGTATTTCCTCAGCAGGGGCAACAGCAATGACTGGTTTCTCCTCAACATGGGTGGATTTCTCCTCTGCTAGGACAACTTCAACAATAGTTTTCTCCTCAGCAGGGGCGACAGAAATGACTGGTTTCTCCTCAACAGGGGTGGATTTCTCCTCAGCAGGGGCAACAGCAATGACTGGTTTCTCCTCAACAGGGTCAGCAACAGTTTTTTCCTCTGCCGGGGCAACAACAACAATGACTGGTTTCTCCTCTGCTGGGGCAACTTCAACAAGTTTCTCTTTTCTCTTATTTTTCATAGGTGGTGAAAGAACCTTTTTATTCTCACCCAAAACCATAGATACAATATCGGGTTTCACCTCTTCCAATTTTTGAATAATTAATTCTTCTTTAGGTTCATTGGATTTATTAGAATCGTCTGTTAAACTGATACTCTTAACATTATTTTCATCAACTGAATCATCTGAAAATACGTCTTCTCGTTTACCCATAAATAATTTCCCCTGAAAATCGATTAATTTCATATTTTCATGTTCTGTGTGAATCGGGTCAGAATATTCAGTGCAATAAACCTGTTTTTTATTTAAAATAAGTTCGTACATGCCCGTTTTCTGACTTTTAACAACATTGAAAAAGATATGCGAGAATTTCTTTTTAAAAGGGATTACAAAATTTTCATCCGAATCAATTCTCTTAAAGTGGTCTTCATTCTCTTGAGAATCATCTAATTTTTGATATAAAACATACTTATCCGGCTTGGCTTCCAAATAAAGAATATTTATTTTTTCATTATTCACATTTATAAACATATTCTGTAAATTAAACTTTTTTTTCATTATAAAGTGAAAAAAGATATTATTTTCAGGATTCAAACATATTTTCAATCATTTTTGCCTCAACGTTTTCAAAGGTTATGCTCATAATTTTATTCAATAAATTCCAGTCTTTAAAAACTGCCATTGCACTATATGAACGTCTCCCTTTTCGACCAGCTCTGCCAATTAATTGGTAAATCGAATTTCGCGTAGATTCCGACGAATATGATTCATCGATATCAACATTACTAATATTCATATTTGTTCCATAAATAATTGCAGGAGTTGATAAAATAAAACGCATCTCATCCTTATACTCCATGAAAATAGATTTATCATCTGTATTCATTTCATCAGGATTGTAAATACCGATACTAGACAAAAGCGCTTTTGCATTACTCTCCTCAAGAAGTTTAAGCTGATGAATATCAACTTTAATTCCCAAGTTTTCATTATAGATTGCATGACCATATAATTTACCGTGCTCTTTCGAATTAACGATATATTTATTAGGCCAATTTAATCTCAATGATTGATTCGCAATCTGACTCAATTGAAATTCAATATCATCTTTGTTATCCTTACGAATACCCTTTTCTAAGCTTTCAATCTGATTTTTTCTCGCTTCAGATGCTTTATCATATGCTTCAATTATCTTATTCATCTTTGGAGAATCATTAAATAATTGGTTTGTCATTCGATTTAGCCGTGGATAAAAATCATTCTGGGAAGATATTCCCAGAGTATTCCCATCCTGGTAATAATGAGCATCACTTGTTAAAAAATTGTTATTGTCTAATCGATTCATAAATAATTTATTCTTCGATACTATCAAAGAGAATAATTCTTCATTTCCCGAACCAGCAACATAATCTAACACATTCATTGCATAATCACGTATCTCTCGATGTTTAATATTACCATAATTTGGAAATATATTCTCAAAATGTAATTCGCGCGGAATAAGATGTTCAATACGTTTAACCATATTATACACCTCTTTTGGTGAATATCCTCTAATCTTGATTGGATCATTTCTAATTACATTGACATAGTCTTTTAAATCAGAAAGATTATTAACAAAATAGTGAGGAAGATAAACGTTTCCGTCTGGGTCCACAAAAGTGCAACTAATATGTTGCGCAGTTGAATCGACCATTACAGTCGTCTCTTCATCGGAAGGATATCTTAATCTAAAATTCTCAATAAATTTCGGAACTTCATGAAAGTTTGGCAAAGTGGCGGATACTAATATAGAGACTCGTGGGAGCTCTTTAAAAATCTGAGAGGTAATCTCCTGGTCAGCACCTGCAAACGCTTCATCAAAATATACGACCAATTCATATGGAAATAATTTTTTGTCAGGTTTAATTACAGCTAACAATTTATGAGCAGAGACCAAATCTGATATAATCATATAAGGTTCTTTATCAGTAATATCCATATAATACTCCCATTGTGTTTTAACATCTGCAAAACGGTCGTTTGATTCAAGAATCTTTTTACGAGTCGTCTTAAATTTATCAAAACAGTTTCTGTAAGGACGTAATAATGTCTCCATTTTACCATCATACATGTCAGATGTTGCGAGCCAGAATGGCATATCGCAATTCACGCCATTGCATATAGATGCAACGTCATTTCTAACCAGTTTATTGTAGCAAATGTATAAGAGAAACTTTTTGATAGGCCCTCCTTTACTCTGTTTATACAGAGCCTCAGCTAATGGTGCAGCAATCATTGTTTTACCATTGCCAGGAGGCACTTTGTAAAAGAGCAAAAGTGGTTTATCAGAATCGGCTCTACCTAACACTCTTTCAATAACTGTTCTCTGTTCCGGATATAAATCGATAGATTTAGGCTTTGAATTGTCCCAAAATGATTCGAGAATTAATTCAGAATGATAAAATATCATCTTGTATATATTCTCAATAGAACCAGATTTTTTGACCAATTTAGCCTTCAATGTATTCAATAAATCCTGAACAGAATTCATAAAAGAATCGTTGAAATCAGACTTATTATCATCGATTGCTCGAGATAAACTTATTACACAATTTAATAAATTATATAATAATGCATCTGAACTGAACTCCTTCTTTTTGGATAAGTGCATTGCCCAAAAGATAATGTAAAAGAATTTTGTATAACTAATGCGATATGCATTAATTAATAAAGGCGTAAAGGTATCTGTGTCAATACTCATCATATCAAGATCTGTTTCAATCATTTTTATGTCGGTATTAATCATTATATCCTCCGCGATAGTATTTTTTCCTTTTTTATTACCCTTTTTGGCACTCTTCTTATCAACCTTCGTCTCTTCAACGATAGGCTCATAATTGAAATATTTATTCATTTTGTTTTTATCAATAAATTTCATAAATTGATTAATAAATAAATTTGAATTAATAGTTCTACTGCTTATTTTTGCCGATTGTTCTCCGCAATAATCATTGCGAATAATGGACATAACAGCAGATAATACGGGGTCATTTTCGCGAGAAATGGCTTTCCAATCATTCTTTTCACCAAATGCTTGGACACCACTGCTCGATGTTTTCTCTTCTGTTTTTTCCATTTTTAGTGTGATGATATTATTATATTAAGATAATTTTACAAAATATTAGGAATCAATTTTATTTTTATTTATTTATAACTTTTTTATCACTACTCTTCTTTTTATCACCGCTCTTCTTTTTATCACCACTCTTCTTTTTATCGCTACTCTTCTTTTTATCACTACTCTTCTTTTTATCACCACTCTTCTTCTTATCACCGACCTTTTTCTTATCGCTCTTCTTAACAACCTCTTTTGCAGATGCTACTGGAGCAGTAAGACTTTTCTTAGAACCATCAAATAATTGATAAATATCACTCGCTTTTAATTTAAATGCTTTATTTTGTATAACTGGTCCAACAGGGGTCTTTCGAACAACCCTTTCCCGAATATTAAATGTTTGTCCCATATTTTCTGTAATTGCCGAAACATGTTTCAATCCAGATTCATCACCTTTTATGATATTAATTTTTATTTTTTTTTGACCATCTGATGAAACAACAGATTGAATCGATTTAGAAGAGAATAAACGCATATTTTTATATATTTAATTTAGAAAAAAAAAATAAATTATTCTATCATTTAATTATATGAGTGATAGTGAATTCATATTTAGCAATTTTTATGATACAGCAAGTACTACAATGGATAATTTAAATAGATTTATTGATAAAAGTATTAATAGTGATAATGATATTATAAATATTGTCAATACTATTCCAAAATACTATATTATCATTTATATTTTTATTGGATTATTAATATTTTCAATAGTTTCTAAACTAAACGTCGAAATAAAGCATATTATGATTTTTTTAGTAGGTTATGTGGTAATAGGATATTTATTTAAAAATAATTTCTTCCAATTTAATAATTTTATAAAAGATTATAATAATAAATTAAAATTTATCAATAAATTTATGTTTAATACGGAATTTGTATCAAATATATCGAATAATAATATTAATATATTGCCAAAAACAAGTAGAAAACAATCTTATTTTTATTTAAATCCATTATTAATTGATTTTTTCTATGATTCTCGCCAATTCGTTGTTTATAATGTGAGTTCATTCGTAAATACGCTTATTCATTGTAATAATATATTAGGCTTATCTTATCAGATGAAAAACAATGTTGACAAATCGTGGAATAATTATAATATTGTAAAGGTAGAGATGGAGAAGGCTTTAAATGAATATGCATCTATTATATATAATGTACCATTAGGTTCTATTTCCCAAGATAATCTGAAAGATTATACAGATGAATTACAAAAGATATTACAAAATGAGGTTCATCAATTGGATATTTTATTTAAAAATGAAAATAAAGTTAAGGAATTAAATATTTATTCGCGACCAGATGATTTTTATAATGTTGTTCACACAATGAATCCGGATGATACAACTGCGAAGAATTACATGCCTAATTATTCGCTATATTAGAAAAAAATATATATGAAGATTTATGGTTTACCATAAATTGCGCCAAGTCCCATATCGTCATATCCAGTTACCCATCTATTTGCAGGAGTACTTGCCAATTCAGGGGTGGCTGCCTCTGCTAGACGTGAGTTAGGAATATAATCACCGGTTTTGTTAAATTGACGGAACCACATTTCACCTGGAACTCCCCAATATGCATCGGGGGCATTTGCGGGGCCTCTAGATGCCAATGTTGGAGCGAAATCGGAACCATCACCACCTTTATGTGCTTTTTTTCCCTTTTTCTTAGAGGCCGGCTTTTTAGTGGCTCTCTTCTTAGCTGCTGGCTTCTTAGCTGCTCTCTTCTTAGCTCCACCCATTCTTGAAGTTCCAATTTTGATATTCTGTGCCTTTTTGACAGAAGCATCATATGCATCTGATAATCCATCTAACATAGAAATAGGTTTTTGAATACCGGCATTAATAAAATTTTTGATTTCAAATATAGGCTTATTTGATATTCCCTTTAAATAGTTTGAGCCACCTTTAATTGAACGCTTCTTACTACCACCTTTTAAAGGCATTGGTAAATCCAATTCATTTGTCAATGGAACAGATTCATAACTTACTTTTCCATCTAATGATGCTGGTTGACCCCAACTACCGTCAAATGCATAAACTGCACCTCCATTCATTAATGGTGGTGTTCCAGAACAACCACAATCACCCCCCTTCTGTTTTTTAACAGTTGATTTTTTCTTCTTAGTATCCTTTTTAGCAGGAGATCTCTTTTTAGAAGAAGTTCTCTTTTTGGCACGAGATTTCTTTCCACCAGTCTGTTCCCCACTTGAATGATTAGCTGTTGGGCTGGTAGAAGTTGTATATGGTGCCAACATTCCAGTGCCAACATCTAATGGGTCGGCCTTACCATAAGCTGTTTCAACACCTTTTCCCGAATCGGCAGATGCATCACTCATTGGTGCTTTTGGGTCAAAGAAATTTGTAGTCATAGAAGTTGCACCGGATGATTCTTGACCACCCTTTTGTGTTTTTCTCTTAGTTGTCTTCTTCTTAGAAACCTTCTTCTTTTTATCAGATGTTTTCTTGCCCTTAGCAGATTTCTTGCCTTTCGCCGATTTCTTACCAGCCTTTTGAACCATTGAATAATAATCGGGACATGATCTCACAATCCCAGCACTACTTTGAAATGGTTGAAAATCCACATCTCTTGTAGTAAATTTTCCATTTACAATTTGATTTGCCATTATATATATTTATAATATATATTATTTTATAGAAAAAAATAGAAAAAATCTTATTTTATTTTAATTTATTTTTACCATCCACTTTTAATCAAATTGAACGACAATACTCACATTATGTTTATTCACTGTTTTCGTTGCAGATACAGATAATTCAGTCCTCTTTCGGCGCGATTTATCACCATCTTTCTTCTTATATAAATTCTTCAAAGATGAATTCATATCAGTCTCAATATCCTCATAATTATCCAGTACATAGGAGAGTATATTATTCTCTAAAGACCATCTAAAAAAATTCAATTGTCCAACGGTCGTAATTAATTCATGATTATCATGGTCAATAAACGATATTCTTTCTCGGCGACAAAATGGGTCAAATTGTCTCTTACTATAAGCTTTTAACTGAGATTTATAATCCAAATATACAATGAAATTCTTCTTCTTCTCCTCATTTACACTAACAGTATAATTTATATTATTCTTTTTGCTATAATTTGTAACAAACCAATCAAGTATTCTCAATGAAATATTAGATTTTCCCATTATAATTGGTATAATTTGGTCTAAATTTTCTCTAATTGAAAAAAAATTAATTAATGACTGCATTAACAAATCTTTTTTTGATGCAATCAATGCAAAATTATTATTCTTAAAATCTATCTTTTCATTTGCTATGGACTCAAACTCCATTTTATATATTTTTATTATCAATCATTCTTTAAATCATTTTATTAGATATATATTTCTGATTCAAATATATTTCATAGTCAAATATATTTTCTAAATATATCCTATATATAATGAAAAATATTTATATAGCATTATTATTGATTTTTATCCTCATTCTTACATTATATGTTAAAAAAACAGATATAGAACATTTTGAAGCCACGCAATTTGGCCAAGATTTTGCCAAATTTTATGACGCACCCGGCCTCGAATGTGATAAACATTTTACACTAATGGTTGACCCTAATTTACCATCTACAAAAGGGTGTTATATCTCTTTACCTGATATGAAAAAATATATAAATCCATACTTAACAGATTGTCCTACCATATGGAATCTTAATACAGAGATAGATGGAGTAAAATATTGTCGTCATAATGCAGCCAATTTACCGGTTAATGAAAATACATAGAATAAAAAATAAAAATGAATAATATTTTTAACTAACAATAAATATAATTTGCAATAAATATAATTTGTAATAAATATATTTGTATTTTTAATAAATTTTACATACTAAAATGGTAAGTCAAAAAGAGTATGATAAAGCCTCTTTAAAAGGATTTTTAAAATCAAAGCCTCTTGTTCGAAGGAAGATTATACCTGAATCTGATTTATTAAATCGTATATTAAAGGGTAAAACGAAACCTAAAAAGAGAAGACGACCAACTGCAAAGAAATTTGACAATGCAAAAGGAAAACCAAAAGCCGCGCCATCATACGAGAAACGTTCCAAAATACATGACTATATAAAATACGAAATATTTGATAATCAAGATGATAAATGCAATTTATGCTATGAACGTCTCGGTATCGGAAGAATTGTTGACCATATAATTCCTCTCTCCTTGGGAGGCAAAGATAATTTATCAAATTACCAAGCATTATGTTGCTCCTGTAATAAATGGAAGACATACAGTTTTGACCACATTTTAAGAAAAAAACTAAATCAATATCCTAATTTAAGTAATAAATTAATTATTGAATTCATGAAAGAAAAATTTCGCAGACACTATTTGGAATAGTATTCTTGCAAAATAGTATTCTTGCAAAATAGTATTTTTGCAAAATAGTATTTTTACAAAATAATATTATAATTCCATTGGAACATTATTCGTATTTTCAGCCTTATTTAAATTATTCAACATATAACAAATCTGTTTAGGGTCCAATAATCCCAAAAAATACAGAATTTTATATGGTGTTATCTGCTCCCGTGTTTTCAAAAAATCACCGTGTATATTATAAATAATCTTTTTATAAAAGAAAGGAACGTCATTGCTCGTTTTCATTACAAATTTATTCATATAAACTCCAAAAATACTATGCGCTAATTGGGAAACAACACCCTCATAATTCAAAAAGAGCGGTTTATCATAACCAAAATAAAATAAATATTCGTTCAACAGATTCAAATCTTTACGTAATTCCAAATATCTGAAAAAACGATTATTATTATTTCCCCATAAATTACGAATATATTTTATTAAATCTTTTATTATTTTATGTCTTCTCCCCTTTGAATCAATTAACATAAATCCTTCGCACCCCATATTTTTATCAACTCTGTAATACTCATACATCTTCTCAAGAGAACCAAAATCATCCTTTGTTGTTAAACAAGTACTCAGTTTTGGTAAATGAATATCTACATTAATTTCGGCTAAAGTATTCATATCACGCGTTAAAATATGATATAATAAGGGAGGACTCCTTTTATTTATAATATCATTTTCAGGATGAGATAAAATAAATGAATAACAGTAATTCTTGTTTAACTCTTCCAACTTTTCATTCGTAAAAGACGGGTAGGCTTCCAAAAATAATTGAAAAAAACTCTTCGAGCTAATCCATTTCGAATTAGAAGAATTAATACATTTCTTAGTAGAAACAACCCACTCATTATTATAATTAAACAGACGAATTAAAGCACCCTCTACACAGTTTTGTATATAAATATCATTTTCAAAATCGAGTTCCGCACTCACCTTATTATCCTCCTCGCACTTTTCCAATGTATAACATACTATTTTTAACGTACTCTTTTCAATAATTATTCCATTGCAAATTCTAACAATTTTATTGTTAAAATCTGATTTTCCTACTTCATTATGCAATAATGCCAAATTAGTTAAAACATTATCCTCTTTCACTTTTATAAAGTACGGTTCTACACTTAATAAACTTTTTAAATCTTCAAAATTACTAATTCCATTATCACTTATAAATTTATAAAATTCCATTTTCTGGTTATATATTAGTTAATATAGTATATTAACTATCTCTTTAAATTTATTTTTATTAAAAAAATCAAGTTTTATCAAAGTTATTATAACTAAAAAAATATATATATAATAATTAGATATATGGATTCAGATAATGAAGATATAAAAAACATATATTTTAGTAATACTAATAACAACAACGCTGTAGTATTCTTTAACAATGTAGAAACCAATAAAAATAATGAAAATGAAGTTATACTTAATAAAGATAACCAAGATGAAAATCAAGAAGATCTAGAACAATTTATATTTAATAATAAAAATGTCATCATAGAGGAGGATGTCTATATTCAAGAACAGGATAGAATTTATTCAGATGACATTATTTATTTACAAGAGATACAGAATCAGTTATTATCTTCTTATCCTGTCACTAGACAGAGCGATAAATATATACAAGAAATTTGCGAGAAAACTTCACAAGATATTATAAATGCTAAAAATCTTGGAATAAAAAAATATAATATTATTGAAAATAATATAAAATACAATTTAGTTCTCGATTATATTAACAACAATTTTTATTCAAATTGGGTTATACCGATTGTAATGGATAAACACAAAATTTTTTCCAATATAAAAAAGGATGACTCTGATGATTTTATTAATGAAAATAAAGTAGATTATTTCTTTTCAGATAGTCTTGAAGATGAAAAGGGGATTCAACCAGAAAATCAGATATCACAATTTATTCTTTTAAAGAATATATTTCATGAAGGTGCACTTGGCAAAATTAATTATAAAAACCTTCAACGTGATTATGCCGATATTGCTAAACCGTATCTTTCAAAATATGAAAATAATACAAGTCAATTAAATGTTGGCTATATAACTACTCCAAATGAATCGTGTAATGTTCTCCGATTTTACGATTTAGATACAATAAATTGGAATTCTCATATAGCATCCAGCGAAATTACAACACCATCCGATATAATAGATGAAAATCGTAAAATTAAAGGGATTAAACAATCCAAGTTTATAGACGGCGACGATATAAATATTGTGGGATTTATGATTTTACCATTCTATGAAAAAATGCAAAAAGAGTACATTGAAGTTGGAAATGCTACAAATATTTATCAAAAAGATAATCGAATAATTGTTGAATGTAAAAACCACGGATTAGAGGAGAATGATAAAATTTTTATTGAAAATAGTAATTCTATTCCAAATATTAATAATGTTTATCAAAAATCGGTTAGCATTATTGATAAAAATTTATTCTCAATTAATATTTCCCAAAAACTTATTAAAAATGGAAATTATGGTAAAGTTTTTAAAATTAATAAGTTGTATTTTGACCTGTATAAAATGACGAAAGAGGACACAGACTATAAATCTTCTTTCTTAAAATCAACATATATCAATAAAACTGAATCAACTCGTCATAATAAAGTATATATCTTCAGTGATATTAATATTGAAAATAAGGATGAATTAAAAGAGATTATTAATACAATTGTTCCATCCATAGATGATATTTTACATTTTGAAAATAAGAACTTGCTAAAATGTCGCACATTTAATGATGTAAATAGAATTTTAGCCAAATATTATTTAAAAATAGATGACCTTGATTTAGAACAGGTAAATTATATTAAAAGTATTTTTCTCGATAATTTGAAAAAAATTATTGAAAACAAGATTGATATAAAAACGAATAAAAAAAAGATAAATAAATTTACATATAACTTTAAACATAAAAATATAGACATTGATTTCCTATCAAATGATGTTATTACCAATAAAGAGATTACTCAATATTACGGGGAGTATCCTCATTTAAACAAACCGGAAGACAATATAATGTTGCGTTTAAAATGGGTCAATGGCCAGAAAGATAATGGAGAGTTATATTTTCTCCAAATTATCGGGAAAAAATATATGGAAAATAAGAGTTCTATCAATAAATTAATCGGGCAGAAGGTTGTTCAATACGATAAACTTTTAAAAGATATTGATAAATCATTTTTGAATGAGGGCAAAAAAGCTAACAAAACAATTGGCAAAAAAGAGGGGGATGAAAAAAATCAGAATATTTTTATTTATCAACCATATGTTGTTACACAAGATGATATTGACCAAAAATTCGAGAGTATGAAAAAATATTTAAAAGATAAATCAACCATATTTTTAAATGGAAAAGTGTATTTATGGGAGGGTGGAAAAGAGAAGGAGTTAAATGATATTAAAATAAATACGTTTGCTCTTGTTAATGAAGAACTTTGGAAATGGAATGGTGAATCGTGGATTAAAACAGATATTGAACCTGCATATGATGACATAAATTATATATCAATATTTGAGAATCTTGATTTATCAAAAATCAGTTATGAAGAATTTAAAAAGATTGAGGCTTTAAAAAGTAAGCATGAAGCGGAAATATTATTCTTTTTCCAAGAGATTTCTGATAAAATGAATATCTATGAAAAATATTTGAAAAATAATGAATATATTGATATTATTAAAAAACGTTCCGAAATAATTATTAAAAAATATTTTTCGAGTGGAACATTCGTTTTACAACCAGATAATGATAATAAAGATATGAATAACTTTTATGTAAAAAAAGAAAAGGATGAACTCGATTATCTTCTTTCACATATTTATAGAATTGAAAATGAATATTTTAAACAGAATCTCCTCTTTGAATTATTGGATAAAGATGGGATCGTGATAGATAAAAATGTTTATTCGAAAAAATTCAAAAGGAGTATGAACATATGTGGTCATCATATGTATTTGAAAAACGCAGCTTATGCAAATGAGGTGGATAGTATTAATAAAATTTTAACATCTATGTTAGGAATATATAGTGATAATGGAGAAACTGAAAAAAATATTCATTGTTGTGTGAATTGTGGCGAGTTCTTATTAAATAATGATTTTGATGATACAGAAGGATTCAATGATAAAGGTATGTTAGTAAGAAGTCGAGTTATTTGGTCAGAGAAGGATGTCGATATTGAGACAGATGAGAAGAATTTATACAATTTAGGTGTGTTATATGAGGGAGATAGTAATATAAATTTATGCCAAAATAAAAAGTTCCGTGAAGTTCTATTGAATAGTGGTTTATCCATTGATTTAATTGATGAAGCGACTGAAGTCTGTTCATTTATTACGAATAATTTATATGCTAAATCGGGTGTAAAATTGCTGAATCATCAATTAATAAATATTATTATCGATAGCATACAGAAGATAAATGAAATACCATCATTTCAAATATTTAAATTTAAAGAGATTAAAAAATATCAGGAGAAGGGATTTAGTAAAGGTGATATTGAAAAATTTGATGAGAGGGGTGTATTCAAAATTTCATATGATACTTATAAAAAAATAAAAACTGCATCTACGATTACTGCTAGATTTTTAATAGGTGTTCAAACATCGTTAGAAACTATTAAACGAAGTAGCAAATCATCCGTATGTGCATTTACATCTTTTGATGGAAATAATGGTATTGAATTTATGGCGTGTATTTTGAAAGAGATGCAAATTGTTCTAATCAAAGATGTTGATAAAACGATTGATACCTATAAAAAATATTTAGAAGAGTGTTATTCCGATTTTAAAAAGATGGTATCTATTCGCGAATTATTTAAAACAAAATATTTACATGATAAAAATTTAGCAAAAAAAATTGATGATTTTAAACAAACATTTGCAGAGGAGAGTGGTCCATTATTAATTGAGCATCCTCCACTAAATCCGGATTTTCCAAAAGAGGTTAAAAAATGTAAAAAATCATCTGAAATGAATGATTTAAAAAGAGCTTTCAATAATAGAAGACTATATTTGGTTAAAAAAATAAAAAGTATTATTTCTTCGGTTATTGCAAAGAGCGACGTAACAGATCCAATCTTTGGCTTACCGGAAATGGCATGTTGTATGGAAAGTTCAGAGGATTATTTCAATTATTATAAATATATTCAATTGAATAGCGATGAAAATATTATGACCTATATTGATGAGTTAAATGATTTGAATAATTATAAATCATTGTTCTTACAGAGTGGTGATTATCATCGATTATATTTTAAGGACCCTTACAAAGATATGGCTATTATAAATAAATTTGCAGTTGATAATGAGACAACCACCTCTGAAAGTATAATTATGGATATGTTTGAAACTTTTGTAAGCGAAGGGCCAAAAGCCGGAACAAAGCGCGAATATATTACAAAGGGTACAACAAAGTTTGATTTAATTAGTGGTTATACAAAGAGTGAGATTTTAAGTAAGACATATACGATTGAACAATATAGAAAATTACTTGATGATATTGAGAAGAATAATATTACACTTCCTCAACCTGATAAAAATCCATCTATTGATGACACTATCAAAGCATTAATGGATAAAAAGGAGTCGGAGATTAAATTAGATAATGAGATTAAATTATTAATAAGAAATATTAGTAATATTTTGAAAAAGGGGAAAGATTTTGAGGGAAAATACATTCAATTATTTAGAAATTTAGGTAATTTTACATATTTAGTAAAAGAGGGTAGTAATAGCGCTAATAAAAAACAGAGTATAAAAAATAAATTTTTGGTAGAGAAAAATAGATTAGATTATTTAAAAAAAGTATATATACAATATTTGCGTAAATATCTATCTATTATTAAAAATGGTTTGAGTAAAGATAAAGAAGAGCAAAATCTATCGTTTGCACAGGATTTTGTTGTTAAAGAGATGCAAATAGCTATTTATGAACATTATCAAAAATTTGAAAAATTTATTCACGATGATATTCGTAAATATTTTAAAAATATAAATTTGGATTTTAGCAATGAATATATAAATAGTATTATTGGTAAAGATTCAAGTTATACGTTTGATTATGAGAAAGTGAAATTTTATTCAGATTTTAATTTTAATGACGCGTCCAATTTTTTATTATTTATAATTATTCATCAAATGAATAAGATGTTTAGTTGCAGTGGTTTAAAAGAGAATGACGAAAATAAATTAATAGATGATATTTCAAATAGCGAGGAGGATGATTTAATATTAAATATGGACCTTCAACGAAAAGAGTGTAAATATATAGCAGAGTTTATTTTATGTATTATAGAAATGATGGAGGAAGATTTTGAAATATTTGAAGTTTGTAAAAATCAGTCGGAAAAGGTTAAAAATATATACATACATGATATTATTGAAACGAAGGCCAAATATATTTTGCAAGATGATGATGAGGGATTCTTTGCAAAACAGTTGCAGATGGTAAGTGGAAAAGTAATTCAACAAGTGAATGAAGCGAATGAAAAGATAGAGGCTGAACAAGTGGATATTAATATGTCATTGGAAAAAGATGAAGAGATAAATTTCTTAGTTGAACAGGAGAAGGATAAATATATGAATCAATTTGGTGTTGCACCATCTGAGCAATATTTAGAAGACTATAAACAGAAACAGTTTGAGGCGATGAATGGAAATGGTGATAATGAAGATATGATGGACGATGGACCCAAAGGTGAAGATGTGATTGACCAGGGTGCCGATTATGGTGGGTTCGCGGATTATGATTTTGAAACAGGAGATGGCTTTGATTATGCGCCTGAACAGGAATAAGATTTAGATAGTTATTTTCATTTTATTTAATTTTATTTCATTTTATTTAATTTTATTTCATTTTATTTCATTTTTTCATTTTTGATATATTTTTTTCTGTAAAAATATATCATATATATTTAATGGTTAAAAGTAGTATTAAAAGTAATATTAAAAATAATAAAATGATGATTCTTATGATTATAATCATTATTGTAATCGCCATAATATTTTTATTTTATTTATACTTTGTGCGAAATAAGGATAACTTAGAATCTTTTAAATCTTTTCAACAAGATATGCAAATGGGGACCGGAATGGTAAATAGTACAGGAACAGTATATTTTGACACTCCTTTTCAAAATATTCCTCTAGTATTTACACAAAGTTTATCAAGTGATGCGAACCAAACAAGCATGATTAATGTATTTAATATATCAACACAGAGCTTTCAATTTAATAAAAATGTTCTATTAAATAAAAAAGTGGAAAATTTTTCATCTCTTACGATGGAAGCCGATAATAGTAATAATTTCTTATGGTTTGCAATAGATATGTCTGTCGTCTCAACAGGTGGTGCAAAATGTCAAGGATTATGTTCAGGATACTCTTAGAAAACAATTTTTCAATAAAATTCGATTCTTTTAATAATATAAAAAAATATGATTTATTTTTTTATTTAAAATAATGGTTTTTAAATACATTTATACGAATTAACTAAATAAAATGTTAACATTTCATTATAATAAAGATTTAAAAAAAAATACACCATCAAGAGAAAAATATTTAAGAGAGCAAGTTATAAAAATTGCGAATGAACCCCAACCTGAACAGCGTAGTCCCGAATGGTATCTTATGAGGGAGAGTATGGTGACGGCAAGTGATTGGGGAACAATTTTGGGAGAGAATCATTATGCGAAGAGTGAATCTGTCTTAATAAAGAAGTGCGATCCGAATGCCCCATTTGTGTCCAATGATGCTATAAAATGGGGTATAAAGTATGAGGCAGTTGCTGTTCAAATATATGAGCATAGGAATAAAACCAAAGTTCTCGAATTTGGCTGTCTTCGTCATCCAATATATTCATTTTTAGGAGCATCTCCGGATGGAATTACAGAGGATGGAACAATGGTTGAAATAAAATGTCCTAGTTCTCGTGAAATAACAGGTGAACCGCCATCCTACTATTGGTGCCAAGTTCAAGGGCAGCTCGAAGTGTGTGAATTGGACAGATGTGATTTCTTAGAATGTAATATTAAGGAATATATTGATGAAAATGATTATGATAATGATAATTTTTATCATACAAATGGAAATGAAAAGGGAGTAGTTGCCGAATTTTTCAAAATATCGGATAAAACATTCTTCTTTGAATATTCGCCAGTGGGAATTATTGGTAATGAATTGATACAATGGAAGGCTGAGATGGAGAATAAATATTCGGGGAATATTTGTTTTGCTGCGTTCAGTTATTGGTACTTGGAGAGAGTATCATGTGTTCCAATATATCGTAATCAAGAATGGTTTTATAAAGCGCTTCCTCAATTAAATGATTTTTGGAATAAGGTTCTTTATTATCGTGAAGTTGGTCTAGATAAGTTAAAAGAGGATTTGCAAAAAGTGAAAGATGATAAAAAAATGGTGAGAGAGGAGAGGCGCGAAGAGAAGGCGAAAAAGGAGAAAGAGAAGCCGAAGAGAAAAAAGAATGAAACGATTATTCTGGATGCGGATATTCGAAATTTTATAACAGTTGAAAAGAAGCCCGAAATCATTATAAATTCTACAAGTAGCAGTGATAATGATATGGAATACGATGAAGATGATAAAACAGTATCATCTGCTAAGTATTCTCTTTTCTCAAATAATTAGAAAAAGAGAACACATAAGATTAGAATTATTATTGTAATAATAATAAAATTTTTTTTATTATCATTAAATTTTTTCTGAGAAATTTTATCTTCTTGTTCTTCTCTTCTATCAATCTCTCTTTCAATACTATTTATTGTTTTACCACAAATCATATAACTATTATAGTATGGATTATATTCTGCTCTGGTTTTGCCACCATCATTTACATTCCATTCCTGTAATTTATTAAAAATTTTATGACGTCTATTTTCGGTATATCTTAGCCCTTCTAATAATTCTTCATTTGAAAAATTTGTATAGTCAATATTCTCATCATAATATTTTTTACCGTATACATCCATATTTTATTATGTATTTTTTTGTAATATATACAATGTATATTATAAAAAATAGTAGAAGAATTTTAAAAATCAATTTTATATTTTTTTCCAAAAATAAATCGTTTATCTCTTACCTCCGCCTATAAATGTATTACCATTAACACTTTGAGCGTTATCGAATAGCCAGAAGTTCTCGCCGCAATTACGTGGAATAGTAGCCAATGTTGGCCAATAATATGGCTGTAATGGTTCCCTATCAGGAGACCATCTCATTCCTGGTGAATATTCCGGACAATCTCCCTTATTTAATGGCTTGCCATCACCATCGCCATAATAGTATAAACCATCCATATCCCAATGTTGAGGCGGTGCCTTACTTGGATATTGAGTCTTCCACTTAGGCTCTTCATCCAACTGTGGCCATTTATTATAATCCCTACCCTTCTCCAAATATGGGTCGTGAAAGCCCCCCTTAATATTTACATACTCCAAAGACATATCAGAAACACCCGAAAATTGGTCAGGCTTATCCGATACTTCAAACCGATTTTCCGGAAATTTATCCTTATGATAATCCACAATTAATGTAGAGTTCTGTACCTCTATTTTGTTTAAATATAAATGCTTAATTGGAGCAGGCTCATTTGGACGTATACTGGATAAGCTTAAATCAAAATGCGCGGTTGTTATAACATCATCTGGTAATGGGATAATTTGGTCTTTGAATGGATACCCAATATTAAAATCTTGAAAAATATATATTTTATCCCGAATTCCGTACTTCTCCATCTCATTCTTCTCAATAAACTTTATAACATGAACCCATAATTTAATTTCAAAATAATTCTTAATATCCCATAAAAATAGCTCATACTTAATCTCTTCATTACCGTATGCATCTACATGAACCTCTACATCTCCGAAATTCGTTTTAGCAAATGTAAAATAATCATCATTAATGTATTTCATTAAATTTTTTGTTATCATATCTAAATCCATACGCAACTTATCATCCGTCGTAGATTGTGTATAAAAATTATAATCTGTCTTCCCCTGTAGAGTAAGCGTTTCATTATTAATACTCTTTACTTTTGCCATTAATCTATCATAATTATACTGTGTTTCATTTTGCAATCTATAATTTGGACTACTCTCTGTTGTACTATTTGTAAAATCCTGGATAAAATTAGGCGTATTTGAAGAGGCATAATTATATCTTTCTCCCCTCTTTTCAACAAAACTCTCCTCCTTTTTATTATATTTTTCTTTAAAATATTTTATTGTGATTATTACTATTATAATTATAAAAATAAAAATAGGCAAATATACGATATTTTTATTATGAATCATCTATAATATTATAATATTATAATTTTTGATTTGAAATTTAAATTATTTAAAAAAAGATTTTTTTACCTTTTTATTCTTATTTTCTCCCAAATCAACAACATAAGACCCATCCTCCAATTTTTTAATAAAATTAATTTTGGTAATCTCTTGATACATTTTAGAGATAATAATATACTTTCTTAAAGATATTTCTGAATTATCAATAATTTCCTCAATTTTCTTCATACTCTCCTCATCCAAAAAGATATTCTTTTTCTGTATAAAATTATTGATTAATTCCAGCTTTTTATCTCTATCAAGTGAAGATATATCCAGCTTTTCTTGGTCATTCTCCTCAACTTGCCCATTATTAAAAATATCATCTTTAATAATGTCAATATCATTATTTTCATTTACTGTTGAATACTCTTTCTTTTTAGCATTTCCAGCCTTCATTTTGTCAAGTGATGCTTTTTTTCTTAGCTTTATTTGAAAATTCTTAAAATCCAATGTATTTTCATTTACTATTTTTTTAACAAGTTCCTTCTCTTGAAATGAAAAATTATTCTCTCTGAATTCATTTTCACGCAATTCGCTCATACGTTGTATGATTCCATTTAAATAAGATATGTTATCCATTTTCTACTATATTATATATTTATACGTAAATCGTTTTTATATCAAAAAATAAATCAATTTTTAAATTTATTTACCCAATATTTTAATAAAAGTTTATCATAATTAAATGTTTTTTCACGGAAAGCATCAATTGTTTTTGTTAATAAATCATTATTAATATCATTCCAATCATTTACTAATAGTACGGGTAATTCATCAAATAAACTATCCATACCACTCCTCTTAACAATAGGAATACATCCTAAACATAAGGCCTCCCATGTTCTATGACAATCATAACCATTTCCAGGTGGTGATAAGACAAATGCAAAACACGATTGTTTACTCCAACTATCAATTCTTTTTACTTTATTCTCTTCATAATAAATTAAATTCTTATCTATTTTTTCAACTGCACTCTTCCTTTCAAATCCATAAGTTATATTTTCCATGCTAAAATGAAAATTCGCATAACATTTTATTTCCCTTTCCCAAAATGGAGTACTATTTTTACTTATATTTTCTAGAATATCCTCCTGCTCTTTTGGTGTAATTCTGTCTCCCCATTCATGATTCATATTATTAGAAATAGTATGATAGTCCAATCCAATTGGAATTTTTGTTATCTTTGGATGGTCTATCATACAATTTTGTGAATACCAATGTATAATTTTATCAGAAGATACAAATGATAAGAATGAATCATGTGATGAAAATGTTTGAAATGGAATTGTATTATCTGAATCTCCAGATACCAATATAAATTTAAAAGGTATAAATTTCAATAATTGTAATAAATGACGAATAGCATAATTACATACATATATTGTACATCCATCCCTCATTTTTGACATATCATAATCAAGTAATACATTTACAGATGAAAATGGCGTATTACTAATTACATCACATGATTTTAATATTCCTCTTGAACATACGTATTTGCAATTATTTTCACAATAACTATTTTCATCGAATAATATCTCCGGTGATATTTTTATTTTAGCATAATTTTCGAAAAAAGCTTGTAAATGGAAATAGCGGTGTTCACAATCTTCAGTAGTAAATTGATTATTTATTGTAATAAATTTATTTAATTTTTTTATATTTTTTTTCAATAATTTTTCCGGGATTAATTCAAGTGTTTTGTAAATATCTGATTCATAATGACAATTTATAAATTTATTTTTCTTATATATGCCAAATCCATTAAATGCCGAATAACAATCCAATAATTCATTATCTTCTATGCTCTTTAATTTATTTATAATATAATTTTTAAGATTTTTTGTAATTTCAGCTGATTTATTCATATCATTTTCCCAATGCCAACAGCTAAAAATATATTCGTCAATTGATAAAGCCCATAAATCATAATAATCTCTTTTATTAAATGTTAAACAATCCCATGTTTCATCTTTTTCAATATGTTTTTTTAATAATTCAATATTTACAGGATAAGAACATACATCATCCATATCAATCATTATAAAATATTCATAATCTTCCAAATTATCATCTCTTATCAAATTTAGAATAGAATTTCTTGCATAACATATATTTCTCGAACCTTGTTGAAATAGTCTAGCTTTATTAATTATTATTCTCATTTTATTATTATCAAATTTTTCACATAAATTATTTAAAATATTAAGAGTATCATCTGTCGATATATCATATGCAATTATAATTTTATATTCATCAAATAATGACCCTATCTTTTCAATATTTTCAAATACTTTATAAAGATATTTTTCACAATTTAAAACACACCCTCCAATATAACATTTTTTCATTTTATATAATTGATATTATTATTTAATATCAATTATTTTATATCAATTTATCTTAATTTATATTTTTTGAATAAATACTTGAGTATTATACTCGCCTAAATTTTTTATTCTTTTATGATAACCTGACAAAAATCCATCTATACCTCTTTGTGTTAAATCTGGACCTCCCCATCCATAATCATCAAAAATCATTATACCATTTTTTTTTAATTTTCTAAAACTTAAAACTGCATCTTCTAACACATATTCTGGTTCATGATTTCCATCTATATAAATAATATCAAAAAAATCGTCTTGAAATTTAGGTATCTCTAAATTAGAATATCCTCGATTAATGATTATCTTATCTTTTACTCCAGAATTTTCTATATTACTTAAAAAAGCATTATAAATATTTGATTGTTGATTTTTATATTCTGGATATTCATTATAATCTTCCCAAGGATCTATGCAATATAATTTACTATCATTATGTAATCCATAAGTATGAGCAACCGATAAAATATTTGCACCATAAAAAGTTCCTATTTCTAAATAATTTATTTGTTTATTAGAATATTCATTTATATTAATATTGTTAAACCAATTATTTGCCAAACGATATTGAGTTCCTGTAAAACTATCTAACATATAATATAAAAAACTTTTTATTTTTAAATAATAAACTTAAATATTTTATAAATATAAAAATTCTATTTTATCTTCTCAAATATCTCTTTTATATTTACATAAATATTTTTATTATCATAAGGATAACATGAATTATCTGAATTGATAAATAAATCATTGTTCATTAATAATGAATCAATAATATTATCTTTATTCGCGAAATCATATACATAATACTTATTAAATACATTTGTTTTACTATCTATAAATCCATAAAAACATTCTATATCTATATAACAAACATTTATTAAAATCCCATTTTTATTATCATTTATTGTAAAACTTTTAATAATTAAGTGTTCAATATTATCATTTTTAGAACAAGTAAAAAAGAATAAGACTCCAAATAAATATTGACAACCCTCTCTATATACATATTTACCATCTTTCTCATTAAAAACTTTTTGACAAGTTATGTACATATATACGGAATGATTATCATTTAGAGACAGATTACTTATTTCATTACAAGTTGAATTAATTATATTCGTATTATTATCTTCATTCTCTACTACTTTATTTACAATAACTTTGATTTTTCTAGTATATTTTCTTTTCGGTTTTACATCCATTATTAATATGTTTCTGTATATTTATATATATTTTATATATATTTTATATATATTTTATATATATTTTATAAAGCAATCTTTATAAACTGATATTTAAAGATAATATTAATCATTTTTTTCCAATAAAAGGGCATAATGATTATTATTTACATGTAATAAATTAATTGTCATATGATTATCATCTTTATATTCAATCTTTTCTGCCAAGTAATAACGATAATTTTTAGCCCGGAGTGTGCATATAGTCTCTTTTTTTGTTCTTTCATTATATGATTTAATAAACCATTGATTTACATTTACACCATACATTTGAGAAAATGCATAAGTCTCAGTTGTTCCACCCCATCTCGGTTCTATCTTTATTTTCGTTATCTTCTTCTTCCCTTTATTCGGCCCTCTCTTATATATTTCATTTGTTTCCTCTTCTATAAAATCGTTATCTCCTGCATATATTTCAAATAAATATTCATATTCATCTATGGAACCGATGACTGGATGATTTGACAATAAAAAACTCTCTACATTTAAATTTAAATATGGTATTTTAACAGTATCATATCGATGTTTGATTATCCATCTTCGAATCTGTTGCTGAATTTTATTGGCATAAATATCTATTAAATCATCTGATATACCATCTTCATCACCTTCAAAGACTTCAAAAAAAAAAGGGTTCAATATAAAATCCTTTTTTCTCTCAATTAAAAAGAACAAAAATGATATAAATAAACAGGCACCGTTTCCGGAATTGTTTTTTATTGTAAAATAATCTTTATCTAAACAATAATTCATAAATCTCTCTTTCGTATTCATTTTATTTATTTATTATCTTGATGATAATTTATGATAATATATTTATAATAATAATAACTCAAAAAAATAAAAATCAATTTATTTTAGGTGTTCCTTTTGCCACCTCTATTCTACAAACAGGGCATTTATTACTATTTTCACATAACCACGGTTTTAAACAGGATGTGTGAAAATGATGATTACATTCCAATTTACAAACAGATTCCTCCTTTATAAAACATTCTGTACATATTAAACATTCATTGTCGTTTTCTCCATTATAATCAAATATATTTAATTTATTAAAATCATCCTCTGTAAGAGCAACTATAACATCCTCTTGTACTGGTAAATTATTAGTATAAAACGATACTGGTATATTAAATGTAATATAATCACTGTCATTCTCTTCTTGGCCTTCCGCATTTTCCAAAACTGTTGGAGGGTCTATTGTAAAATTTATATTTTCAAAAATATTATTTCTCTGTAAATTTGGGTTCGCTCTGTTATAACTGTTCAAAAAATAATTATATAAAACGGGGTTTTCCGTTGTTAATGATACATTTCGAATATAATCCTCATTTTCCATATTTTGACTAATATTATTTATATACGAATCGAGTATATTTACTATATTACTAAAATCATTCGGAATTAATTCTGGTATATTATTATCATCATTCTCCTCCTTTTCATCGTCATCCTCCTTTTCATCACCATCCTCCTTTTCATCACCATTCTCCTTTTCGTCATCATCCTCCTTTTCATCATCATCCTCCTTTTCATCATCATCCTCCTTTTCACAGCCATCATCCCCATCTTCATCAACTTTACTCTCAGACTGATTATTATTATCTGCAAAACCATTATTATACATGTAATTTTGCATAGAACTTTGCAAAGAACTTTGTAATATATTATTAAACATTGATAAAAATGGATTTAGTGAAATCCTCTCATTTGTTGTTCTAAATGTTTGTATGAATTCTTCATCCTCTTTTAACTGATACCATTTATTATAATTATCAATAATTTTGTTCTCTTTAATTACATTACCATTTTCATCTCTTCTTCTATCATATATAATAATCTTCTCTACTCTAGTATAATTATTCTCTTTTAAAAAATCTTCTAACTTAGTATGAAATGGGCAATTTTCATCCCCCATAATAAATAAATTTTTCGATTCATCATTTTCTAAATAAATATGACAATTTTCAATATTATAAATTAATAATGAGAATGTTGTCAAAATTTTTTCTTGGACATCACCAATAGAACTATTCTCTTTTATTTTAATATTTTTATTTAGTTCATTATATATAATTAATATTTCCATATATCTTAATATTACAAAATTTTTATATTGATTTATATATTGATTTATATATTTATATATTTATGACATGTGCATTATTATTATCTAAAATTGGAGTTTTCTCTATAACTCTATAATAATATCTTCTCTTATAATTCTTCATAAGTTTTATATATAATAAACATGAACAACAACATCCAAATAGGATACAAAATATTATCAAAAATGGGAGTAGATAAGTGTTGTCCTCATTACTATATTGATTATCACTCTTATAAATAACATTCTCTTTTGTATACCCGTTTATTAAATTAATATACGACAAAAAATCCCATTGATATGAGCGGGTTTCCGTCTTGAAATTCCAAAATATGGCACCAGCAGATTCTCTGAAAAACGCAGTTGACTTTGCATTAAATAACTTTTTAGCCATTACTGATTCATCATCATTTACATGAAAATAATCTTTTAATGAAATGCTTACTGGACATTGCAAATCATTTGTTGGAAAAGAATCCCCTGTTCCAAATGGCCCATTTATTGCATTTAATAAATATTCCTTATATTTTTGCTCATTATGTCTAGGGCATAATTGATAAGAACAGTAAAATAAGGGATAATTGGGTATATTATCCATAAATCCATTTAACCACATCTGACAATTATCAATTGCTAAACTCCATTCCCCTACAATGTACTGATATTTAGCCTTTGGACTTTGCCATTTACTTGAACTATCAATCAAGGTGTAAAAGGAATAATATCTATCATTCCATGCTGTATATTGATGTGTATCTATATATATAGTCATATTCTTTGGATTTATCAATTCAAAATCTTTCCATAACCATGTTCGAAATGAATCATGTATGATATAAACTTTCGTATTATCCATATATTGTGAAAAAATATTGAAAATAGTTTGATAAAAACTTTTCAAAAATGTTTCCGGTGTGTGCTCCCACGGTTCATTTAGAACAGCTATACCATATAAAGAAGGATATTTTGCATATTTTTTTATTATAATCTCCAAAACATCAATACTGTGTTTTATAGAATAATTATCGTAAATATAGTACTGCTTTGTTATCTGATCAAATTCTCCAAGCCATTCTGCACTCCGTATCTCCCAATGTTTGAATTGATTCCCATTTATTTCTATATTCATCGATTTTCCACTATTATCAAAGCCGTTCTGTGAACCCATTACGCCATGTAAATCCAAAAGTATTTTTATATCATGCTTTTCCGATATTTCAAATAACTTGTCCAACATTTCGAGTGAACCATCGGCACATTTAATACCATTCTCTTCAACCGCAAAAGGCCCATATGGTAAATACATCCAATCCCCGAGAGGAACTCTTAACAAATTAATATTATTATTTTTTAAAGTTATAATATCTGTCTCATTAATCCAGGTGATCCAATGTTCTCTTAATTGTTTATTTGCCTCTTTCGGTCCTAATACATCACAGAAGCTGTACATATCCATACCAATCTTATCAGTCGTTCCTAAAAATTGATAAAATAATGATGGAGTTATCCATGGCTCTAATACTAACCACCCTCCTATATTGACACCATTAATTTTATCACAAAAAATAACTTTTAAGACGTGAAGAAAATATATTGTCCTAAAGAACATATTATTATTTTATAAAAAATATAAAAAAATAAAACTTATTGTATTTGATAAATTAAAACTATATTAAATCGGGTATTTGCCAACAGAATACGCATTTTTGGTCAAATGGTGAATTAACATTATAATCCTGTAATTCGAAAAAATATGGAGGGGAACCTTTAAAACTATTAAAATTGGAATAATTTGTGCATCCAAAATTCTTTGTATCTAAACAATCAATCGGTTTTTCATCAGCCATACAATCATCACAATTTCCTCCAATAATACTCTTTTTAAAACACTTTCCCTTTTTGTAACACTCCATACAATTTTTTAAATTTTTCTTCATTGATTCCATCTTTATACAATCTTGTTCATTACATTTTTGAAAACACTGTTCATCTCTAACTTCACTCTCCTTTATATGTAATTTATAAATTCGTCTCTCATTATTATTTAACATTAAATTTTGATAGTCTTTTAAGGACATTTCCGTAAAATTTTCCTCTATCCTTTTACGAATAGATAACAAAATAAATAATATAATAAATAGAATAATTATAATAAATAATATATTCTTCATATATTATTCATAGATAAAAAATTTATAAAACATTAAATAATTCTAGGCCAGCATTTTATACACTCATTATCTTTTGGATTAATCGGTGGACCATTATTACAACCGAACATCTTTTTACAACTCTGTCTATCCTTACACTCAATGCATTTCTCCTGATATTGATCATAACATTTATTCTCCTTTGCACATTCATTACATAAATCATATTTAATAATCTGTTTTGTATATTCATTACATATCTCTTGTTTGCATCTATCTTTACAATCTACTAATTTATATTGAATATTTTTTTGCTTTATCTCCTCCTCAATAGGAACTTTATAAACTTGATATTTCACTAATTTATTATCACTAAAATAGGTTATGCCATAAATAAATAATAAAACAAATACTAAAAATAATATAAAGGTAAAAAACAGATGTTTTTTCATTATTAATATAATATATTATGATATAAAAATTTTTCCCTTCATAAATTTATTTATTATCTCTGTTTTAATTTTATAAATGTCTGTTTCAGTTAATCTTAACATTTGTATTAATTGTTCGACGTTAATATTATCTAATCCAATATTTTCCGGTAATAAATACATATCATCAATATTTTCAATAACATCAATATTTTTTATTAATTTACGTGTCATAATATTATTATCATAACACAAACGTATTATTCTATATTTTTTCGTATCATTTATCAGATTGTAATTATTTTTGATAAAATAATTATTTAATTTTAATTCACTGAATTTTTCATAAAATTCAAGTTTTTCAACATAATTATAATCTATATCAAAGGGAGTTCTATAAAAATAAGCATCCTGCTCAGTTGCATAAAAAATTTGGGATAACTCATTTATTTTACATATCTTCCCATCCAATGCTCTTTCGAATCTAGATAATCCAATTATTTTAAGTTTATCCTCTAATAAATCAAATTCTATATTATTCATTTCATCGCTATTTACCAATATAATATCCGATTTCACAATTGCGATAATATTATTTGGAAAATATGTATTTGCATAAAAGAATAAATCTTTGTATGTTATTTCATGTTCTATCTCATGTAAATATAATTTTTTACCATGATTAATTTCTATATTTCCAAAATTATTTAATAAATTTTTGCCAAGAATAAGTATATCCTGAACATTATTATTATTTATGTTTTCCAATATACATTTTTTCTGAATAAGATTTAATATAGGTTCAGTAAATTCTTTGAAATATGTTGCAATATAAATTCTCCCATCATTTAATTTTAACTCTTCGCGATTTTTGATAATATTTATATTTTTTTTATCTTCATATTTTTTTTCATTATTTTTTTTCTCATCACTTTTTTTAGCTTGATATTTTTTATTTTCAGCATCAAAATTTTCAATAAATTTATTTCTATTTTCTAGGAAAAAATTATTATATTCCTCGATATTGTTACCAATTATATCCAGAATAATATCACTTTTTTTATTATAAAATAAAAAAATACCATTCTCAATATCATCTCTTTCTCGAATAAAATTATTTAAAATGATAGATTCGGACCCTTGATTAAATAAAATAATCATATAACTCTTTTCTAATAATATTTTTTCAGAAAAATCGTCATATAATATTTCAATGATTCTTTGTGAATTATATTTTTTAACATACATTTTTTTATAAAAAATAATTATTTTGAAGGGTTCTAATTTAGAATCATTTAATAAATTATTTATATCATCTTCTGAATCTTTATCATAATAAATAATAATATATTTATCAAAATTATTTTTAATATTTTGAATATATTCATCCATTTATTTTTATAATTTATTTTATAAAAATCTTTTTATATTTAAAGATATAATTATATAAATATATAATTAAAAATGTCAACAACCGAAACTCCAATAATAAGAGAAAGAAAGCCAGTTATATCAGCATATCAACAATTATCTGGTATTTTAAGTGCTTTGAAATCTGAAGAAATTTCTTTGAATGATGCAATGGCACAGATTCAATTAAAGGATCAAAAGCCTTCGCGCCCATATTGTAAAGTTACTACGAGTGGAGCATTAGCTCTATACGGTATATCAAAACAACCTATTGTTTTATACGCTGACCAATGGAAGAAACTTTTAAAGGTAACGAAGAGTAATTATGTAGAAAATTATATTAAATATAACGAATCTCGTTTAAAGTATAAGAACTATAATAAATCATCAAGAGATTCACTTGAAAATTTAGATGATATTGAAGAGACAGCTTAAATAAGTTTTTTTTAAGATTATTTTTAGTTTATTTATTCATAATATTTTTTATTATGAAATATTAGTAAAAAACAAATAAATAAAATATTTCATATTTATAAAATAAATGTTTTATGACGAGATAGATGAAAATTTTGATTGGATATCATATCTTGATAAAAATAATGATTTAACAAACTCCGGTATTAATAATGAAGAACTTGCATTAAATCATTGGATAACATATGGAAAAAATGAAAATAGAATTATTAATAATACAGACACGGAATATGAAAATTTTGATTGGATTAATTACGTTAGAAAATATGAGGATTTAAGAAAAAATAATATATTTTTAAAACATCATGCATGGAATCATTGGAAATATAATGGAAAATATGAACAAAGAGACCATTCTCAAGATGAGAAAGATTATTTTGATTTTCGATACTATTTAGCTTTAAATGTGGATGTATTTCATTCTGGTTTAAATACAAGAGACAGTGCATTCTATCATTGGATAAATTATGGTAAAAATGAAGGACGAAATTATACTACATTTAAAAAAAATCACTTTGATTGGATTTATTACACAAATAGATATAATGATCTATTAGAAAACAATATTAATACTGAAGAATTAGCATATAATCATTGGATATACAATGGAATATATGAAAATCGTCATTGCTTTGATTTTCCTAAATTATTCTCTACATATCCGAATTTATTCCATAAATATATCTTAAATATAAGTTCTCATGAAGAGCAGATACCATATTATTCGATTATAGATAATAAATTATATAAACAAAATGAAAAATTTATTTGTCATTTACATATTTTTGATATTTCAAATTTTAATGATATATATGGTGATTATATTCATTTTTTAC
>JACCEB010071340.1_pt1 | contig 46952 bp, 28 predicted proteins | sample 7454761 | NCBI WGS metagenome assembly JACCEB01 (sample SAMN15323454, study PRJNA562643) | freshwater metagenome | isolation source: river surface water | place: USA:Blue River Watershed | collected 2017-08-18
GCCGACGTAGCCGCAGCCACCGGTGAGCAGGATGTTCATGGAGGAGGTAAGTTGAGAGCTGAGAGTCGGGAGTTGAGAGGCCGGCGGGGTGCGGCGCGCGGCGCGTCAGAGGGCGAGCATGGTCATGCCGGCTTTGAGCAGGCGGGCTTTGCGGATGGGCTCGGAGTTGCCGACGATCTTGACGGCCTGGGCGCCGGCGAGCTGGCCCATGAAGGTGGCGACGTTGAGCGGCACGCGGCTGGCGGCGGCGAGAGCGGCGACGGCGCAGAAGGCGTCGCCGGCGCCAACGGTGTCGACGACGTTGCGCTCGAACGGCGCGCAGGAGGAGATCTCCTTCACGCAGTTGCGGCCGATGGTCTCGTGCGAGCCGCGGGTGAGCCACGCGTAGCGGGCGCCGAGGGAGGTAGCGAGGCCGGTGAGGGCCTTGCCGTAGTCGAGATCGCGGCGGCCGATGGCCAGGTTGATCTCGGTCTGGTCGAGGGTGAAGATATCGGCCCGGCGGTAGCGGCGGTTGATGACGTTGAAGCCGTGGTTGTTGCTGTTCGTCTGGCAGTTCACGCCGAGGAACGGAGCGTGTTCCTGGACATAATTGCGGACGCGTTCCTCGAGGACGCCGTGGCCGAAGTCCATGGCGAGGACGAGGTCGTAGTCGTCGATGTGCTCGGCGAGGCGGTCGACGACGGCCTTCTGCAGCGCGGGCGAGGGCGCGTGTTTGTCGATGAAGTTTACCGAGAAAAGTTTCTGGAGCTCCTTGCCCTCGCAGCGCGGTTCGACGAAGCGCTGCTTCACGATGGTGGTGAATTCGGGGGAGCGGATAAGGCCGTCGCTCTCGCGGGGCAAATACCGGGCGAGGGTGGCGTCGAGCCACGGTTCGGTGCCGACGAGGCCGACGAGCGTGACGTGCGGCGTGAATTCCCGGATGTGGCGGTAGACGGCGAGAGCGCCGCCGGCCTGCATCTCGTCGGAAACGTAGCGGCCGGATAGGATGCGGTTCTTGGAGGTGAGACCCTGGACCTCGAGGGTCGTGTAGCGATCGAAGATGATGTCGCCGAGAATCAGCACGCGGAGCTGGGCAAAGTTTTCCACGATGGCGCGGAAGTGCGTGGGACCGCACTCGCGGGCGACGAGCTGGCAGAATGCCTTCACCTCGGGCGGATACGGCTCGAAGTGCTGGTTGAGCAGCCGCGTGGAGCTGAAGACGACGGAGCCGACGTAGCGGACCTCGCCGCCGACGCGGGCGACGGCGGCGACATCGTCGGCGATGTTGCCGGTGACATCGGTGGAGGGATCGGCGTATTCGCGGCCCTTGCAGTAGACGTGGGCGCGGACGCACTCGATCGCCTCGACGGCGGCGGGAAACGGGACGACGACGACGTAGTCGACGCAGGCGAGGGCGGCGAGCCAGCGGGCGCGGAGCTGGTCGTTGAAGAACGGGCGGCCGGGGCCTTTGTTGACGTGGCGTTCGCCGGTGAGCGTGACGACGAGCACATCGCCGAGCGCACGCGCTTCCTCGAAGTGCACGATGTGGCCGGGATGCAGCAGATCGAAGGTGCCGTGACAATGGACCAACGTGCGGCCAGCGGCGCGGAGCGTGGCGAAGTGCGCGGCGGCGTCGTCGAAGGCGAGGATCTTGGCGCGCGAGGCGGCGCCCGGCGTGGCGGCGGGGGCCGGAGCGTCGGTGGCGGACGCGGCGGGGGAGTCGAGGAGAGTCGCGGGCGGCGTCACGGCGTCAGGGCTTGTGGATGTAATCGAGCGGCTGCCGGCGCAGGGCTTCGAAGTCGCGTTCGACCCAGGCGACGGTGGCGCGAATGCCCTCCTCGAGGGAGATCGTGTCGCCCCAGCCGAGGGTCGTGCGGACCTTGCGGGAATCGAGCAGGTAGGCGGCGTCTTTCCCGGGGCGGTCGGCGGTGACGTGGACGACGCGCTCGAAGTCGGCGCCGAGCAGGCCGCAGATCATTGTCACGAGTTCGCGGATACTGACGAAGCGGTCGGTCGAGAGGTGGTAGCATTCGCCGGCGGGGGCGCGTTGCGCGATGGCGAGAGTGGCGGCGGCGACGTCGTCGATGTGGATGAACGAGCGGGTGGAGTGACCGCCGCCGTGCAGGCTCAACTGGCGGCCGAGTTTGATGAAGAGAACGGTGCGCGGGATGATGCGGTAGAGCTGCTGGCCGGGGCCGTAGACGTTGGCGGCGCGGGTCCAGACAACGGGGAACTTGTGCTGCTGGAGGAAGGTGCGGAGGTGCAGGTCGCACGCGGCGCGCGAGGCGGCGTAGGGCGTGCTCGGATTGAAGCCGGTGGTCTCGTCGATGAGGCCGGTGGTGTTGCCGTAGACCTCCGGGGTGCCGACGTGGACGTATTTCTCGAGCCAGTCGGCCTGGCGCAGGCGGTCGTGGAAGAGGACGTTGCCGACGACGTTGGTGCGATACCAGTCGCCCGGGCGTTCCCAGCTCTGCGCGACCATGCCCTGGGCGGCGAAGTTGACGACGATCGACGGACGGAAGGCGTCGAGCGCGGCCATGAGGGCAGCGAGGTCGCAGTTCAGGTCGGCGCGGACGAACCGGAAGCGGGCCTGCTCGGCGGCGGGGAGCCAGCGATACGGCAGGAACGCGGCGTGGGGCTCGTCGGAGCGACTGAGGCCGAGCACCTCGAGTCCTTGCGCGAGGCAGTGCCGCGCGAAGCTCGCGCCGGAAAACGAATTGCTGCCGATGATCGCGATCCGCGGTTGCATGTCAGGAGGCGAGATGCGGCGGCGGCAGCGTGCGCGACTGGCGCGAGAGCCACTGCATGGCCATGTGGCCGACCATCATCTGCAGGTCTTCCGCGACCTGCATGTCATCGACCGGAAAGTGGATGGCGTGATCGGCGAGCGTGAGGCTGCGGCCGCCGGAGAAACCGAGGATGGCGAAGGAAGTGAGGCGGAGTTCGCGGGCGCGGACCAGGGCCTGGACGATGTTGGGCGAGCTGCCGGAGCCGGAGAGCGCGATCAGAACGTCGCCGGGCTGGGCGAGCACCGTGAGCTGCTGGGCAAAAACATCCGCGTAAGAGACGTCGTTGGCGAGGCAGGTGAGAACGGAGGCGTTGGCGGGGAGGGCGGTGACGCGGAGGCCGCGGCCGGATTGCTTGTCGACGCCGTAGAGGAGATCGTTGGCGAGATGGATGGCGTTGGCGGCGCTGCCGCCGTTGCCGCACAGGAAAACCTGCCGGCCCTCGCGCCAGGCGCGGAGAAGCGTCTCGAACAGCAGGGAGACGTTGGTCCAGTCGTGGTCGTCCCACGCGTGTTGCAGCGTGGCGAAGTAGCGGGCGACGACGGGTGGAGTGGCGGAGCGGGACGGCGTGGAGGTGCGATCGGCGACCTCGAGATTGGTGCGCAGCAGAGCAGAGGCGGCCGGGGTGGCGCGGAAAGAGAAGGCGCGGAGCTTGCGCCAGAACGAGGCGAACGGGAACGCAGGGAGCGAAGGCGCGGCGGCAGCGGGGTCCGAAACGAGCGGGGCGCCGAGGGGTTTCAGCGTCGAGGCGGATGGATAGGCGGGCGGCATCGTGCCGGTAATAGCAACGGCTGCGCCACGGAGGCCGGGGGTGCGGTAAGTCGCTACCAGTAAGCGGAATGAGGATGTGCGAGATTTCCGGCGGAGCGCCCGGGTGACGACGACGGGCGGCGGCGGAGGTGAAGCGGAAAAATTTTCCCGGTGGCGCGGCGGGGCGGATGCAGGGTGGGAATTCGATCAACTGCGCCGGACTCGGGCCGATAAGGATCGAGGGATGAGTCCAACGTCCACCCCGGTCCGCCGCCGCGTGCGTATCTGTTATTACACTACGTGGGCGGGAGCATTGGAGCCGGTGGAGACCTATCTGGCGCGCTGTGCGACGATGGAGCTGCGGGACCGGGTGAGCGATCCGCACGATGCGGAATTGCTGCGGAAGGCGCGGTTGGACTGCGACTGGTATGCGGAGAATGCGCGGTGTTTCGCGGCGATGCGGCACGAGGCGATCGAATTCCTGCCGGCGTGGATCGTGGGCAAGGTGGGGTTGCTCGACGTGGCGAAGGTGCCGCGCGAGCCGGGCGAGGAGCGTTGGCTGATCACGATGGCGCACCAGCCGCAGTCGCTCGCGCATCTGGCGGGGAAGACCTTTTCGTTGCTGAGCCGGATGGGGATCCGGCAGCTCTACTATGCCTTCGATGAAGCGAGCCGGTTCATGGCGTGTTTCCGCGAGATCGCGCCGTATCTCGACGTTTTGATCCACGACGAGTCGCCGCTGGATCCGACGGGGGCGGCGTTGTTGGGGCCACACTGCCGGTGCGTGCATCGGAGCTGGGTGGCCAATCTGGTGCCGGGCGCGGCGGAGTTTGTGGAGGAGCCGCAGGAAAAGATCTACTTCCTCGGTTCGCAGCTCGGGATGACGGAGCACCGGAAGCGGCAACTGGAGTTTCTGGAGCGGCGTTTTCCCGGTCGCGTGGTGCTGAGCTGCGATCACACGACGGCGGTGGCGGCGCGGGGCAAGCTGGGCATCTACAAGGTCGGATTGTGTCCCGAGGGGCGGAAATTCAGCACGCCGGCGATGAGCGGGACGCACACGGACCGGCCGTTCTGGACGGGCTGCGCGGGCATGGTGCCGGTGAGCGAGGATTCACGGCGTGGCGGTCGGTTGGAGCACCTCGCCCGGGAAGGGCTCATTGTGCGTTACGCCCACGGCGATCTGGAGGCGCTCGCGGCGGCCTGCGAGCGGGCGTTGGCCATGCCGAGGTCGGAGCGGCGCCGGATCTACGAGCACTTCAACCGGCACGAGACGATCGGCACGGTGGTGGCGAACAGCCTCGCGGCGGCGGGTTGAGGGGAGCGGCGTGGGACGAGGCGGCGAGGGGCGTTGTGTTTTCGAAGTGGGGCGTGACGAAAGGGGGCGGCGGTGCGTCATTCCCGCTACCCCATGAAGAAATTGCTGCTGTCCGGTGTTGCGTTGTTGGTGCTGGCCCTGGTGTCCGTCGCGCGGGCGGCGGCCCCGAGCCGGCCGAATGTGCTCATCATCACCACCGATGACATGAGCTGCGATTCGGTCGGCGTGTATGGCTGCAAGTTGCCGGGGACGACGCCAAACATGGACCGGCTCGCGGCGCGGAGCCTGCGTTTCAACCACGCCTATGTGCAGGTCGGAAACTGCATGCCGTCGCGCAACGTGATGTTTTCGGGACGTTATCCGCACAACAACCGGGTCGAAGGCTTCTACATGATCAAGGATCCGGGCTATCCGGTGATGGCGGATCTGATGAAGGCGGCGGGCTATTTCACGGGCATCCGGCACAAGGTGACGCACTCGACGCCGTATTCGCCGTATCCGGCGTGGGATGTGGTGCTCGACACGTATCCGGACGGGAAGCCGGCGCACGTGAAGAGTGCGGCGGCGTATTACGCGACGACGAAGCATGCGCTGGCGCTGGCGAAGCAGGCGGGGAAGCCGTTCTGCCTGAACCTCAACATCGCCGATCCGCACAAGCCCTTCTACAATGAAGACGGCAAAGGTGACCCGCACCGCCCGAGCCGCGTTTTCACCGCGCAGGAGGTGCCGGTGCCGGGCTTTCTGATGGATGATCCGCAGGTGCGCGAGGAGCTGGCGCTCTACTACTCGTCCGTGCGGCGCGCGGACGACTGCCTCGGGGAGATCCTGCGGGCGCTGCAGGAGTCGGGCGAGGACGAGCGCACCGTGATCATTTTTCTTTCGGACCACGGAATGCCGCTGCCGTTTGCGAAGACGCAGCTCTATTTCCACAGCACGCGGACGCCGTGGATGGTGCGCTGGCCGGGCGTGACGAAGCCCGGCGCGGTCGACGACCGGCACATCGTGTCGGGCGTGGACCTGCTGCCGACGCTGCTGGATATCGTGGGGCTGCCGCATCCGGCGGGGATGGACGGACGCAGCTTTGCGCCCGTGCTGCGCGGGGGCACGCAGGAGGGGCGCGACTACATGGTGGCGGAATACAACGAGAACTCGGGCGGCCACCGGCATCCGATGCGTGCGATCATCACGAAGGACTATGCGTATCTCTTCAACCCGTGGTCCGATGGCACGCGCGTGATGGCGACGGCGACGAAAGGCACGATCACGTATCGCCGGATGCAGGCGCTGGCGAAGACGGACCCGAAGATGGCGGCGCGGCTGAAGTTCTTCGATTCGCGGGTGCCGGAGGAACTCTACAACTACGCGCGGGACGAGGATGCGCTCGACAACCTGATCGCTAACCCGGCGCACGCCGCGGCGAAGGAGAGACTGACCCGGACGCTCGAGGATTGGATGGTCCGAACGAAGGACCCGATGCTCGACGTGTTTCGGAAGCGCGCGGATCCCGCGGTGCGCGAGGCCTACATGAAGCAGGTCGAGGCGGAGGCGGCGGAACGCGGCGGGCGGGCGGCGCGGCGCGACGGCAAGGAGGCGCCAAAGGGCAAGAAGAAGGGCGGCGCGGCGAAAGGCGGCGGCGTGCCGGATCTTTGACTTTGGCCGGTGGCGCGAGCGCGGGCCGCGCGGCCGGCGGGAGTTCCCCACCGGCGGACGCGGGGCTCAGAGATTCCAGCGGACGCCGAAGACGCCGCTCCAGCCGGCGTATTCGTTGTAGTCGAGGCGGATGTTTTTGTCGCCGTTGTAGCCCCAGCTCGGCTCGTCGGTGAGGTTGGCAAACTCGACAAAGACGGTGAAGCCGCGGGGCAGCCGGTAGCTTGCGGTGAAGTCGAGCGTGGTGCTGGAGGCTTCGTAGCGGCCGACAGCGATGGCGGCATCGGTGGCGAGGTCGAAGAGCGTATCGCCGCGGTGATGCAGCGAGAGGCGGCTGCGGAAGGGGCCGCGTTCGTAGCGGAGGCTGGCGTTGATCGACTTGGAGACCTGGTCGAAAAGCGGCATCTTCACGCCGGCGAGCGCGGGCAGGCCGGAGTCGAGTTCGGAATCGGTCTTGGTGAAATTGAGGGTGACGCCGAAGCCGTCGAACGGCGCGGGCAGGAAGGTGAGCCGCTGGTCGAAGGCGAGTTCGACGCCGGTGACTTCGCCGCCGCGGGCGTTGCGGGGCTCGGTGATGCGGTGGAGTTCGCCCTCGAACATCTCGTTGCGGGTCGAGCGATAGACGTTGTTGCGGTAGTCCTTGTGGAAGAGGCCGGCGGAGACGACGTTGTCGGCGCCGAGGTAGCGGTCGACGGAGAGGTCGTAGTTGCGCGAGTGGACGGGCTTCAGGTCGATGTTGCCGCGGCTGATCGTGTCGGAGGTCGTGGAACGGGTCTCGCGCGGGTTGAGCTGGCTGAAGGTGGGGCGGGCGAGGGTCTCGGTGAAGGCGGCGCGGAACGTGGTGCGGCGATCGAGATCGAAGCGGGCGTGGAGTCCGGGCAGCCAGTCGGTGCGCGTGCGCTCGGGGGCGATGGCACCGGGCACGCCGTCGACGACGCGGAAGGTCTCGAAGCGCGACGACGTATGCTCGACCCGGATACCGCCGAGGAGGGTCCAGCGGCCGCGGGCGAGCTGGGCCATGCCGTAGCCGGAGGTGATGTCCTCGGTGGCGCGGTAGTCGTTGTAGAGGCTGTTGAACGCGTTGGCGGCCGCGGGCGTGATCACGCCGCGCGAGATCAGGGTGCGGGCGGCGGTGCGGACGCGGGCGGGGTCGAGGAAGTAGCCGTAGTCGTAGCGGCCCTCGACGGTGCCCTTGGCGCGGTAATCGGCGAGCATCGAGCCGATGTCGGCCTGGCCGGTGGCGCCGAGGAGGTTCCAGGCGGTGTTCTGGTTGTAGTCGAGGGCGACGTTGTCGAGATCGCGTTCGCGGGAGCGGAGCTTGGCGCCGGTCTTCACGAAGCCGCGCCAGTCGCCCAGCGCGACATCGCGGCGGGCGTCGAGGGCGGCGTTGAGTTCATCGTCGTCGTAGAAACGCGTGCCGACGTTGAGCGTGCGCAGGGTGTAGACGCCGGTGACGGCCGGATCGTTGCGGTCGCGGCCGGTGGCGGTCTGGACGACGTTGACGACCGGGAAGCGCGGATCGCCGGAGCGGAGCGCGTAGCTGGTGATGAAGCCGGCGTTCTGGAAGGAGGCGGTGAGGGCGTTGTCGGAGCCGCCGTCCCATTTCGCGAAGTTGTAGCCGAGCAGGTAGGTGAGGGTGAACTCGCCGAGGCGGGACTCGCCGTCGAGGGCGACGGTGGAGGTGCGTTGCAGTTCCTCGAAGTCGCGGACCTCGCGGCGGACGGTGTTGCCGGAAGAGGAGACGGTGGCGTAGGTCGTGCCGCTGAGGGCCGGGGCCTCGGTGGTGGGGATGGAATTGTCGCTGGCGCGGCCGAGCGGGAAGAAGATCACCTGACGCTGACGACCGCGGTTGGTCTGGCGGGAGTTGGTGGCGGCCGCGAAGCGGATTTTATGGGCGTCGGAGGGGCGCCACTCGAGGGAGCCGTTGAGGCCGTGGCTGGTGATGTCGTCGTGGAAATGCTGGAGGACAAACGAGTCCATCACGAAGCCGCGGAGAGCGGTCGGCGTGGTTGCGGTGCCGGCGCGGTAGCCGGCGGTGTCGTTCCAGCCGGTGGTGCTGTTGCGCTGCTTGATGAAGCTGCGCTCGCGCCAGTTGGCGCCGAGGGAGAGGCCGAGCGTGCGACTGCTGCCCAGCAGATCGGAGAACGTGAATGAGGCCTCGTAGCCGGGATTGTCGTAGGGAAAGCCGCCGGTGTAGTCGTCGAGCATCGCGGCGTAGGAAACGGCAGCCTTGAACGAGGCGGTGCGCTCGCGGCGGGAGAACGCGCTGCGGGTGCGGATATTGATGGCGCCGCCGATGGAGTCGGCGTCCTGATCGGGACGGAGGGCCTTGGAGACTTCGATCTGGTCGGCAACATCGCTGGAGACGACGTCGAGCGGAACGCGGCGCGTGATGCCGTCGAAGTCGGTGACGTTGACGCGCACGCCGTCGATCGTGACCGCGTTGAAGTCGGCGGACATGCCGCGGACGGTGATGTAGCGGCCCTCGACGCCGCCGGTGTCGCGGTCGGTCTCGACGGTGATGCCGGGAAGGCGTTTCACGGCGTCGGCAATCGTCTTGTCGGGGAACTGGCCGGAGAAATCGGCCGAGACGATCTGGGTGAGATTCTGGGCGGCGCGCTGCTGGTTGAGGGCGCGGGCCTGACCGGTGCGCGAGCTGGAGACGGTGACGGCTTCGAGGGTGACCGTGGTGTCACCGAGGCTGAAATCGAGGCGTGCCGTGCCGCCGGCGGCGACCGTCACGGTGGCACTTTTCGGCGGGGCGCCGAGGTATTCGACGGTGAGCTGATGCTGCCCGGCGGGCAGCGAGAGCTGGTAATCGCCGTCGGTGTCGGTGGCGGTGCGGATGCCCGCGCCGGCGACGGAGACCTCGGCACCGCGGAGGGCGGAGCGGGTGGTCGCATCGAGGACGCGGCCGGTCACGGTGCCGGTGGCCTGGGCCACGAGGGACGTGGCGGCGGAGAGCAGCAGCAGGGCGAGCGCGACGAAAGGAGCGGCGCGGCGAAGGGAAGCAGTCATGAACGGTGTTGGATGCGTCCGGCGGCACGGACGTTTTCCGGTGCCGGACAAAGGAGAGTAGCGCACGGTCCATGCCGCGGCCATACCACCTAGGAGGTAACTGCGCGGAATCGCCGCCGCGTGTGACGTGAAGCCCGAGGCGTCTCAGCGCTGCGCGTCGACGGAGAACGTCATCCGCCGCACGATCCGGGAGAAAAGCGCGGGGGCGAAACGCTTGAGGTAGATGCCGGCGACTTCCCAGCCGCCGACGTAGACCTCCTCGCGACGGCGGTGCACGGCGCGGAGGATCGCGGCGGCGCATTTCTCGGGCGCGATGCCGGTGGTGTGCGTGGAGTCGGTGACGGCGTGGCGTTCGCCGCGGGGGCCGAGGGCGTTGGCGGAGACGGCGGTGCGCACGTAGCCCGGGCAGGCGAGCGTGACGGCGATGTTGTCGCGGTGCACCTCGGCGCGGAGGGAGTCGAAGTAACCGTGCAGCGCGTGCTTTGCGGCGGCGTAGGTGGAGCGGCCGGGCGTGCCGACGTAACCCATCACGCTGCTCACGATCACGAGGTGGCCCGAGCGTTGGGCGCGGAGGGCGGGCAGAACGGCTTTGGCGAGGGCGACGGGGCCGAAGTAATTTACCTCCATGAGGGCGCGCTCCACGGCGGCGGAGGCATCGGCGGCGAAGGCCCGCTGGCTCACGCCGGCGTTGTTCACGAGGATGTCGAGCGGGCCGACGTCGGCCTGCACCGAGGCGACGGCGGCGGGAAACGAGTCCGGCTGCGTGACATCGAGCGGCAGGACGTGGTGGTTGGCGGAGCGGGCGCAGCGGGCGCGGACGCGCTCCAGTTCCTCGCGGCGGCGGGCGGAGAGGACGATGCGGGCGCCCTCGGCGGCGAACGCAACGGCAAGCGCCTCCCCGATGCCGGAAGAGGCGCCTGTGATCCAGACCTGGCGACCCGCGAATCTCATCGCGGGCGACGCGTGGGCGCGCAGCTCACTTCTGCGCCTTCTTGGCGGCCTTATCCGCTGCCTTGTCGGCGGCTTTGTCGGCCTTGCCGGCGGCGTCCTTCACTTCGACGGAGTCGGCGGACATCTTGTAGTGGATCGTGACGCGGCTGCCGACGGCGAGTTTGCCGTCGATCTTGGTGCCGGGCGTGCGGGCGATTTCCCATTTCTCGTCCCCTTTCTGAACGGTGATTACCGTGTCGGTAAGGGCGACGACCGGGCCGGTGACCTGGTAGGACTTCGCCGCGGCGGCGAAGGCGGGAGTCGCGAAGGCGAGCAGCAGGCTGAGGAGGTGGTGGGTTTTCATGGGCAAAGGACAGGGGCCGGGCGATCAGGCGGCGTAGACGCCGCCGTTGATGTCGAGCGTGGCGCCGGTGATGAAGCCGTCGTATTCGCTGGCGAGATACACGGCGGCGCGGGCGACATCGTCGGCGGTGCCGCCGCGGCCGAGCGGGATCCCGGCGACGGTGGCGCGGGCGGACTCGGCGGTGGTGTGGGTGTTGTGGAAACTGGTGCCGAGGATGAGGCCGGGGGCGAGGGCGTTGACGCGGATGCCGACCGGTCCGAGTTCGGTGGCAAGGGCGCGGGTGAACGTGAGGATGGCGCCCTTGGACGTGGAGTAGGCGAGGGAGCCGGGGTGGCCGCCCTTGCGGCCGGCGAGGGAGGCGAGGTTGACGATGCTCGCTCCGCCGGCGGACTTGGCGGCGGCGGTGAGGTGCGGGAGGGCCGCACGGGTCACGCGGCGGGCGCTGCCGAGGTTGAGCGACATGGTCTCGGCCCAGAAATCATCGTCGGCTTCCTCGAAGCGGCGACGGGCGATGAGCGAGCCGGCGTTGTTGATGAGGACATCGAGTCCGCCGAGGAACGCGACGGCGTCGCGCACGAGTTGGTCGCAGCCCTCGGTGGTGGTGAGATCCGCGGCGAAAGAGGTGTAGCGGCGGCCAAGTTGGGCGGCGGTGGCGGCGAGGCCCTGAGCGGCGTCGGCGCTGGAGCGATAGTGGACGACTACATCGCACCCGGCCTCGAGCAGCTGGCGACTGGTGGCGAGGCCGATGCCTTGGGCACCGGCGGTGACGAGGGCGCGCTTGCCGAGGAGTTTGGACATGAGGCGCGAGAATTGCGCGCCTCCCCGGCCGGTCAATCCTGCGGCGGGTGCGGATGGAGCGGCCGCCGCGGGCTGGACGAACGAATCCCGTTACCGACGCAAGCCGGGCCACGTCTGCGGGCGAGCCCAGAAGGCGTCCGCGCGGCCGCCGTAGTAGGCGTCGAGCATGCGGTCGAGGACGGCATTGGTGCGGCGGGCGGATTCGCCGGTGCTCGGGCAGGTGCCGCGGCCAAGGAGTTCGTCCACGATCGTCTGGATCAGCGGCTGGGCGATGTGCGGCGGGGCGGGCAGTTCGAACTGCTCGACGCCGCGGGCCGTCTCGAGGCGCACGTGATCGGTGCTGAAAACGGAGACGGCGATGCGGCCGGCGGTGCCGGTAAACTCGAGGAGATCCTCGCGCACGTGGGAGGCAAAGTTCCAGACGGTGGCCGCGGGCACGCCGGAGGATGTGCGGAAGATGGCCGTGATGGAGTCTTCGGCATTGCTGTGGCCCGTGAGACGCGTGGCGTGGGCGCGGATGGAATCGAGCGGGATCGGGCCGGTGAAGAAGTCGATGAGGTCGAGGACGTGCGAGCCGAGATCGAGGAGGAGGCCGCCGCCGGAGTTGGCGACGTCGAGTCGCCAGCCGCCCTTCGCGGGATCGGCGTTGGCGGGCATGGGCATGGCAATGCGGTAACTCACACCGGTCAGATCGCCGATGGCGCCGGTGGCGAGGAGATCGCGGACTTTGAGAAACCGCGGCAGGGCGCGGCGGTAGTAGGCGACGAAGAGCTTCTGTTTCGCGCCGGTGCAGGCTGCGAGCATGGCATCGCACTCGGCGGTGTTTCGCGCCATCGGCTTCTCGACGTAGACGGGTTTGCCGGCGGCGGCGGCGAGCGCGACTCCCTCGACGTGCGCGCCCGGCGGCGTAGCGATGTAGACGGCGTCGACCTCGGGGTCGCGCACGAGGGCGCGGGCGTCGTCATACCAACGCGGCACGCCGTGGCGGCGGGCGTAGTCGGCGGCGAGGGTGGCGTTGCGACGCATCACGGCGACGAGCGCGGAGCCGTGGGCGAGCCGGAAGCCGGGGCCGCTTTTGACTTCGCACACATCGCCGCAACCGATGATTCCCCAGCGGATCGTCTCGCGCATGCGGCGGAGCGAAAATGGACGCGTGGTGAGCGGCAATGCGGATTTCGGCGCGGCGGAGAAATGTCCCGGGCGGTGTCCCGGCGCCACGCGGGAAGGCTGGCGGCGGGGTAAACGCGCGGTGTTTCGGGCGGTGGTGCCGAAGAACGAGTGGTCGAAATCCGACGTCGGCGGATGACGCGCGAAGGCAGCCTGATGCCGAGGTTTGCGCTTCTCAGGCCGGAGGGCGTGTGTCACGGTCCGGCGACAGATGCCCTCGCCCCAGCCTGCCCAACGCAACCCCGACCGCACGCGCCGACGGATACTGAATGCAGCGATCAAGCTGTTCGCGGCGCACGGGTTTCACGCCGTGTCCGTGGATCTGATCGTGGGGCGGGCGCGGGTGAACAAGCGGATGGTTTACCACTATTACGGGAGCAAGGACGCGCTCTTCGAGGCGGCGCTCTCCGAGGTCTACCAGCGGATCGAGACGGTGGAATTTCATGCGGTGGAGCGCGGCCGGAGTCCGCGGGAGAAGCTCTCGCGGCTGCTCGAGGACTACTTCGCGTTTCTCGATGCGGAGCCGGAGTTCACGCGGCTGTTGCAGTGGGAGAATCTCGAGAAGGGGCGGCACCTCACGAAGGAGAATCACCTGCTCTCGAAGAATCCGTTTCTCGAGCGCTTCCGCGCGATCGTGCAGGACGGTGTTTCCACCGGCGAATTCCGCAGCGACATCGATGTCACGCACCTGATGATCCACTTCATCGGGCTGTGCTTCATCTATCACTCGAATCGGTTCTCGCTCTCGCAGAGCCTCGAACTGGACCTTGGCGACGCGCAGGTGAAGAAGCGCGGGCTCGCGCAGGTGCTGAGCATGGTGTTCGACGGCATCGCGGTGCCGTCGCGTCCGGCGGTCTGAGCGGCGAGGTCGGTCGAGACGCCGGTGGATGAGGGAGGGGCGCCGGACAACGGCGCCCCGGAGCCGAAAGGCCGGGGTCGCGCTACGCGAGCGCGGCGGGACTGAGCTGCGCGGCGGCGGCCGTGTCGATGTAGAGCGTCGCTGCCGGATGGAGGCGCAGAATCGATGCGGGGCACTGCGTGGTGATGCGGTCCTCGAGGGTGGCTTTCACGGCGGCGGCTTTGCGGGGACCGGGCACGTGGATGCTCAGGCGGCGGGCGCGGCGAAAGTTCGTGACCGTGAGGGTGAACGCGTGTTTCGGCACCGCGTCGAAATTGGGGAAGCAGCCGTCGTTGACCTGCTGGATGCGGCAGGCCTCGTCGAGTTCCACGACCTTCACGAGCTGCGGATCCTCGAAATCGGCGACGGGCGGATCGTTGAACGCGATGTGGCCGTTTTCGCCGATGCCGAGGCAGATGAGGTCGATGGGCTTCTCGGCGAGGAGCGCGGAGTAGCGGGCGGAGACGGCGGCGGGATCGGGCTCTTCGGCGGGGAGCGGATGGAAGCGGCCGATGTTCACGTGGCGGAGCAGGTGCTCCTGCAGGTAGTGGCGGAAACTCTGGGGGTGAGTGCCGGGCAGACCGACATAGTCGTCCATGTGAAACGCGGTCACCCGCGACCAGTCGACGGCGGTGGTGGGGCGGCGCGCGTGTTCGATAAGGCTGGTGAGAAATTCGTCCTGCGACGGGGCGCAGGCGAAGATGACGCGGGCGGCGCCGTGGGCGGCGATCACCTCGTGGAGGTAGGCGGCGGCGGCGAAACCGGCGGCGTCACCCATGCGGGCGCGCGTGGCGTGGATCTCGACGGCCAGCCGGCCGGCGGTCGTGTAGTGAGGGGCGGTCACGTTCATAGAATGTCGGGTGCGGGCAGAGTGATGCCGAACGCCTCCGCGGCGGCGGTGGACCAGAGGTGCGCGGCGGCGTCGAAGGAGAGCCCAAGATACTCGGCGCACCGCTGCACGCCGGCGTCGGGCGTGAGGGTGGAGCCGGCGAAACCCTGGCCGCCGGGCTGGCGTGCGATGCCGTCGGCGCCGACTTCGATCTCAAGCCGTCCGATCCGGTAGCGGCCCGGGCCGGCGCCGGCGCCGGACATGCAGTCGGTGGTGAACAGGACGCGGTCGTGGGGCTTGGCGCGGACGAAGTTCCGGAGCGTGAAAGGCGGCAGGTGCACGCCGTCGGGGATGAAGCAGGCGATCAGTTCGTCGCGGGCGAGGAGGCGTTGGACGATGTTGTCGTGCCGGGGCAGCTGCAGCGGCGTGCCGTTGCCGACGTGGGTGCAGAAGCGGGCGCCGGCGCGGATGGCCGAGTCGATCTGCGCCTCGGAGGCGTTGGTGTGGCCGAGCGAGACATCGACGCCGCGGCGCGTGATGCCGGCGATGCATTCGTCGCTGCCGGGCCACTCCGGGGCGAGGGTGATGAGTTTCACCCGGCCGTTGGCGGCGGAGTGCAGCCGCTCGAACTCCACGAGGGACGGTGCGTGCATCGCATCCCCGGGGTGGGCGCCGCGGTATCCGGGTTCCGGATTCAACCAGGGGCCCTCGATGTGGTAGCCGGCGATCATGCGCCGGGCGTCCGCGGATCCGGCGCAGAGCCGCTCCAGATTCTCGAGCCGGCGGCAGATAAAATCGATGTTCTCGGTGATGAGGGTGAGGAAGATCGCGGCGACGCCGTGGCGCTGCAGGGCCCTGACGGCGTGGTCCAACTCGGCGGCGGTGAGGGCGTCCGACTGGAAGTCGACGCCGGCGAAGCCGTTGACCTGGAAATCGAACCAACGCGGGGGCGGGGCGGGCGGAAGAGTCACGCGGTAAACGGGAAGGAATCAGGCCAGCCACCGGTCGCGATGGGCGGCGACGAACGCGTCGTCGACCAGCCACGGGTAGGCGCGGGTGACGCGGGTGATCTCGGCGGCCTGACCGGGCGAGAGTTTCTCGTGGGGATCGAGGCAGGCGGTGGTGCGCAGCAGGCCCTGGCGGCGGAGGATTTCGTGGATGCCGGGGAGGCAGCCGGCGAAATCGTGGGCAGCGTCGAACACGGCGGCGTTCATGTCGGTGAGCGCGGCGTTGCGATCGAGCCAGGCGGCGTCGAGCGTCGGCTGCGTGCGGGCCGCCTTGATCGCGGCGAAAAGTCGGACGGCGGCCTCGGTCCAGACACCCCATTGACCAAGCAGGCCGCCGACGATGTGGCGGGTGCGGCCGTTGAACGTGAAGGGCGTGAGGAGGTCGGCGACGATGTTGTCGTCGTTGCCGGTGTAGAGGGCGACGTCGTCGCGGCCGGCGTCGAGGACGGCGCGGACCACATCGATCGTCCGGTAGCGGTTGAACGGCGCGATCTTGATGGCGACGAGTTGGGGAATCTCCGCGAAGGCGCGCCAGAAACGGTAGGAGAAAACGCGGCCGCCGACGGCGGGCTGCAGATAGAATCCCACGAGCGGAAGCTCGCGGGCAACGGCGCGGCAATGCGCGAGGATGCGGTGCTCCGGTTCGCCGGCCCAGGCGCCGAGGCTCAGCAGTCCGGCGTGGTAGCCGAGTTCGCGGGCGAGCGCGGCCTCGCGGGTGGCCTGCGGGGTGCGACCGCAGAGGCCGGCGATGAGGACGAAGGGTCGCGGGCGGGGAGCGAGCCAGGCGCGGACGGACTCGACGGCGAGCGCCAGCACGGGACGGTAGAGGCCGATCTTGGGCTCGCGAATCTTGAACTGCGTCGAATGCACGCCCACCGCGAGGCCGCCGGCGCCGGCGTCGAGGTAGTAGCGGATCACGGCGCGTTGATGGCGTTCGTCCCAGCGGCGGCGGGAGTCGAGGGCGAGGGGCAGGGCCGGGATGACCTGGCCCTCCAGCAGATGGGCACGCAGGGCGAACTCGGCGTCGCGGGCCGGAGCGGGAGACGGGGCGGCGGCGCGTTTCATGCGGGCGGCGCTCAGAAGCGTCCGTCGCGGCGCTCGAAGCCGGTGGGCTTGCCCCAAGTCTGGCCGCCCTGCCGGAGCCAGGCGGCGATCCACTGCATCATTTGCTCCACGGAGGTGGCGGGCTGGCCGAAAAGGCGATGGGCGCGGGACGCGTCGTTGAGCCACGCCGTCTCCGCCTCCTGGCCGACGATCTCGACGGGGAGGCCGAAGATCTCGCCGAAGCGGATGGCGACTTCGCGGACGGAGAGAAGATCGGGACCGGTGACATTGAGCGGCACCGCGGGCGAGCCGACGACGCGGAGGGCCTGAATGCTGTGGGCGACGGCGTCGTTCTGCCAGATGGCGTTCATGTGGCCGGTGGTGACGTCGATCGGCTGGCCCGCGAGCACGCGCTGCGCGACATCGACGAGCACGCCGTAGCGGAACTCGACCGAGTAGTTGAGGCGCAGGAGCGCGACGCGGGTGCCGCGGGCGGACGCGACCTCGGCAAACGCCTCCTCGCGGGCGAGGCAGGACAACGCGTAGTCGCCGACGGGCGCGGGCGGGGTGTCTTCGCGGGCGCCGCCGGAGGCGACGGAGACGAACGGGTAGACGCAGCCGGAGGAGAACGCGACGATGGCGGAGTCGGCGTAGCGCAGAGCGACGCGGTGCGGGACTTCGACGTTGATGCGGCGCAGGAGTTCCGGCGCCGCGGCGGTGCCGAACTTCACGCCGGCGAGAAAGAACACGGTGGGAGCATCGGGCAGGCGGGCGAACTCGGCGGCATCGGCGAGATCGCAGGCGAGCGTCTCGACCCCGCGCTGTTCGAACGCCGCGCGATCGCGCAAGGTGGTGAAGCGCGAAACGGCGAGCACGCGGTCGGTGCGGCCCAGCCGGGTGAGACTGCGGCGGAGCATGACGCCGAGGTGGAGACCGATCTTGCCCCCGGCCCCGAGGACCAGAAACGGTCCGGCGGTGCGGCGCAGGACCTCGAGCACTTCGGCCGGCGGCTCGCTCAGAAAATCGTCGATCGCCGCGGGCGCGCACGGCAGGGCGAGCGGAGCGCGGGTCGGAGCGGAGCGGGCGGCGAGCATCGGTTGTAACCGGCTAGTTACCGCGGGAACGAAGCGGGCGACAAGTGAATTCCACGGGGTGGCCGGAGCGCGGACGGATGGTCATGAACCGGAGGAGGCAAGGTGCCGGGCCGGGTGACGGCAAGGCCGGAACGGTCGGCGGGGGCGGCCCGGTCAGCCGGCGGCCAGCGTGCCGGCGCGTTTGCGCACGCCCTCGATGGCTTCGGCGATCCGCTCCATGTCGGAGCGCGAGCCGAGCAGCCGGGTCTGCGGGAACCAGAAGGCCTCGTCGACCACGCGGTCGTTGACCGGGCAGCGGTTGCGCTCGAGCCAGCGCGTCATGGTATCCTTGCCGTAGATACGGAGGTAGTGCGGGTTGGCGGCGAGGGCGTTGACGTGGGCGGAGGTATTGAGGCCGGTGTAGCCGCTGCTCGCGGGCACGCCGGCGCGGGCGAGTGCCTCGAGGAACTTGGCGCGCGGGAGTCCGGCGAACTGCCGCGCGTCGTAGCGCGCCATGAAGAGATGCCAGCCGCTGCGGCTGCCGGTGCCGGGGATGCGGGCGGGCGCGATGCCGGGGATCCGGCCGAGCAGCGAGGAAAGGTAGGTGGCGTTGGCGTGCCTTTGATCCTGCTGCTCGTCGAAGCGGGCATATTGCGCGAGAAGCAGGGCGGCCTGGAACTCGGTGAGGCGGTAATTGGCGGCGCGGCCGGTGAGCGGGGCCGACTTGGGGTTGCCCGGCGTGTGGAAGTTGTAGACCTGGGCGGCGAAGGTGTCGTCGTTGGTCACGACGGCGCCGCCCTCGCCGGAGGTGAGGTTTTTGCTGGCCTGGAAACTGAAGCAGCCGCCGATGCCGCGGGTGCCGACGGGTTGACCGTTGAACTCGGCGCCGGGGGCCTGGCAGGCGTCTTCGAGCAGGCTGATCTTCCGGGCGCGGGCGAGCTCCGCGATGGCATCGAGGTCGCAGGCGGTGCCACCGATGTGCACGGGCATGATGACCTTGGTGGTGCGCGTGATGGCGGCGCCGACCTTGGCGGGATCGATCTGGAAAGAAGCGGGGTCGACGTCGGCGAAGACGGGAAGCGCGAAGTTCGCGGTGATGACGTTGAAGGTCGCGACAAATGTGTAGGGCGGGAGAATGACCTCGTCGCCCGGGCCGATGTTGAGCGCGCCGAGGGAACTGAGCAGCGCGGTGGTGCCGGAGGAGGTGGCGATGCAGTGCTTGGCCTTCATCCGGGCGGCGAACACCGCCTCGAACTCCTTCACGCGTCCGTCCGGCGCGGAGGTGCGGCCCCACTTGCCGGAGCGCAGCACGCCGAGGAGGGCCTTTTCCTCGCGGGCATCGGCGACGGGCCAGGCGGTTGGATTGGCGGCGGTCCGGGGCGCGGCAGCGGCGGCGGGCCGGGCGGAGCCGTCCGCGGCGCGCGAGATCCCGGCGGAGGCGCAGAGGGCGGCGCCGGCCGAAGCGGCGGTGCCGAGAAACGAGCGGCGGGAGAGGCCTTTTTTCATCGGGGAAGGGGGCTGGAACTCCGCCGAAGACCACGGTGGGCCACCCGGCGGCGGGCGTAACCGGAAAGTTACTTGACGCTCCTCCTAGTCAAGGGCCGATTTGGCGCGGCCGCCGGCGCGAAGGCGTCGTGCGGTGGCGCGTTTCCCGCTTCCCATTTCCTCATCCGTCATGCTCCTGCACCGTCTTCTCGGCCGCACGCTCGGTCTCGTATTCACCGTTGTCGCGGCCTCGGGGCAGATCGGAGACCGGCTCGATCGTCCCGGCGTGGTGCAGAAATCGCTGGTGCCGGAAGCGCAGATCCCGCCGGCGCCGGCGCTGACCCCCGAGGCCGCGCTGAAGACGTTTACGGTGGCGCCGGGCTTCCGGCTGGAGCTGGCCGCGGCGGAGCCGCAGGTGCAGGAGCCGGTGGCGGTCGCGTTCGGGCCCGACGGGCGCATGTGGGTCGTCGAGATGCGCGGCTATATGCCGGACCTCGACGGCAACGGCGAGGATGCCCCGGTGGGCCGGATCGTGGTGTTGCGCGACGCCGACGGGGATGGGCGTTTCGAGGAGTCGACGGTGTTTGTCGACCGGCTGGTGCTGCCGCGGGCGATCGCGGTCCTCGCGGATGGACTGCTGGTGGGGGCGCCGCCGATGCTCACGTTTTATCGCGACGCGGATGGCGACGGGAAGGTCGACCGGCAGGAGGTGGTCGCGACCGACTACGGCGTGCGGGTCGACCCGGCGCGGCCGCATCTGGCGAATCCGGAGCGGGCGCCGAACAGCCTGTTGTGGGCTTACGACAACTGGATCTACAGCGCGGCCTACACGAAAAAATTCCGGCGCGTGAACGGGCAGTGGGAGACCGGCAGCACGAGTTTCCGCGGGCAATGGGGGCTGGGGCAGGATGCGTTCGGCCGGCTCTGGCACGGCTCGAACAGCGATCATCTGCGCGTGGACGTCATCCACTCCGATTACCTGGCGCGGAACCGCAACCAGCTGCGACTCGCCGGCACGAACGTGAACGCCGCGGCGGATCAGCTTGTGTGGCCGGTGCGCGTGACGCCGGGCATCAACCGCGGCTACCGGCCCGAGATGCTGCGGGACGGACGGCTGAAGGAGTTCACCGCGGCGTGCGGTTGGCATGTCTACCACGGCGACCTGCTGCCGGAACTGCAGGGCAACGTGTTTGTGGCGGAGCCGGCGGCGCATTTTGTGCGGCGCGCAGTGATCACGCCCGCGGATGGCACGGTGAAGGGCCGCAACGCGTATCCGGAAAAGGAATTCATTGCCTCGACGGACGAACGCTTCCGGCCGGTGAACTTCGCAACCGGGCCGGACGGGGCGCTCTACGTCGTCGACCTCTATCGCGGCGTGTTGCAGCACCGGATCTCGCTCACGTCCTATCTGCGGAAGCAGAGCGAGGACCGGAAGCTCGCGCAGCCGCAGCACCTTGGGCGGATCTATCGCGTGGTGCCGGACAAGGCGGCGGCAGCGAAGCGCGGATCGGAGCCGGCCCCGCGCACGAGCGACGATTGGGTGGCGCGGCTGTCGCATCCGAATGGCTGGTGGCGCGAGACGGCGCAGCGCGTGCTGGTCGAGCGGCGCGACGCGGCGGCGGTGCCGGCGATCCGGCGGATCGCGGAGAGCGACGGGCTGGCCGATGGACGGGTGCGGGCGTTGTGGACGCTCGACGGCGTGGGCGCGCTGAGCGGTGACACGGTGCGCAAGGCACTCGCGGCGGGCGATCCCGTGGTCCGGGCGCACGCGGTCCGGCTGAGCGAGCGTTTCCTAGGTGGCGGCGGGGAGGAAAGCGAATCGTTCAGGAAGGCAGTGCTCGCCCTTGCGCAGGATGGGGCGACGCCCGCGGTGCAGCTGCAGGCGGTGTTGTCGCTGGGCGGTTCGAAGGAGGCGGCGTTGGAGGCCGAGTTGGCGGACATCGTGCGGCGCCATTCCCGGAGCGCCTTTTTGCGCGATGCGCTTTTCAGCGGACTCGCGGACCGGGAACCGACGCTGTTGGTGCGGCTGGCCGGAGAGGCGGCGTGGTCGGCGGACGACGCGGAGGCCAACCGTATGTTTACGGGACTGGCGCGCGGGATTCTTGGGGCGCGGGACCTGGCCGGGGTGGAGCGGGTCATCGCGCTGGCGGCGGAAGCGCTGGCCGCGGGAGGCGGCAAGCGCGCGGTGGCGTTGCTGGATGGGCTGGTGCCGGGCGCGGGGGCATCGCGGCGGCCGCTGCAGCTGGCGGCGGAGCCGAAAGGGTGGGCGGCGCTGGAGAAGCACGCGACGACCAAGGCGCGGCTCGAGCGGTTGAAAGACGTCGTGGTCTGGCCGGGGAAGCCGGGGGCGGCGGCGATCGCGGAGGCGAAGCCGTTGACGGCGGCGCAGCAGGCGCGTTTCGAGGCGGGCAAGGTGATGTTCACGGCGGCCTGCGCGACCTGTCACCAGACCACCGGGCGCGGACTCGACGGCCTCGCGCCGCCGCTGCTCGACTCGGAGTGGGTGCTGGGGACGCATGAACGGCTCGTGCGCATCGTGCTGCATGGCGTGCGCGGGCCGATCACGGTGCTCGGCCGCGTGCACACGGGCGACATGCCGGCGTTCGGAGCGTTGAGCGACGAGCAGATTTCCTCGGTGCTGACTTACGTGCGGCGCGAGTGGGGACACACGGCGGCGCCGGTCGAGCCGGAGCAGGTGAAGGCGATCCGGACGGCCACCGCCGGGCACAACGATGCGTGGAGTCCGGAAGAGCTGATGCTGATCAAATGACCATGAACGCAAAAATCGGGTTGGTGACGTTGGCGGTGTTGCTGGCGGTGGCGGAGTCGTGGGCGGCGGCCGGACAGCGGCTGGACCGCGAGCGGCTCCTGACCTACCGCGACGCGGCGGGGAAGGAGGCCGACGTGCGCTCGCCCGCGGACTGGCAGCGGCGGCGCGCGGAAATCGTGGCGGGCATGGAAGCGATCATGGGCCCGCTGCCGAAGGCGGAGAAACGCGTGCCGCTCCAGGTGCGCGTGGTGAGCGAGACCGATTGCGGCAGCTATGTGCGGCGGGAGATACTCTATACGGCCGAGCCGGGCGGCGACGTGCCGGCGTTTCTGCTGTTGCCGAAAGCCGTGCTCGGGGGCGCGCAGACGCGGCCGGGCGTGCTGGCGCTGATGCCGACCAACGCCAACGAAGGGCACCGCCCGGTCGTGGGCCTGGGGGCGCTCGGCACCAAGCCGGGGCGGAACTACGGCGAGGAACTGGCGTTGCGCGGGTTTGTGGTGATCGCGCCGCCGTATCCGCATCTCGGAGACTACAAACCGGACCTGAAGGGGCTCGGTTATGCGAGCGGCACGATGAAGGCGATCTGGGACAACGTGCGGGCGCTGGATGTGCTCGATGCCACGCCCGGCGTGGCGCGCGGCCGCTACGGTGCGATCGGGCATTCGCTGGGCGGACACAACGCGATCTACAGCGCGGTCTTCGATGCGCGGATCGTCGCGGTGGTGTCGAGCTGCGGCTTCGATTCCTATCTGGATTACTACCGCGAGCGCCCGGGAGTGTGGCAGCGCGGGCAGGGCTGGACGCAGGACCGCTACATGCCGCGGCTCGCGGACTACGCGGAGAGGAAGAGCGAGATTCCCTTCGATTTCCACGAACTGCTCGGCGCGCTGGCGCCGCGGGCGATGCTCGCGATCGCGCCGAAGGGCGACACCAACTTCAAGTGGCAGAGCGTGGAGCGGATCGTGCAGGCCGCGCGGCCGGTGTATGCGCTGCACCGCGCGGCGGAGAAACTCGAAGTGCTGCACCCGGACTGTGCGCACGACTTCCCCGACGAGATGCGCCTCGCAGCGTATCGCTGGCTGGAGACGTATCTCCCGAAGCCGGTGCGCTGAGGGTCCCGGGCTGCGGCTTGGCGCCGCGCGGCGTCACTTTTTCGCGGGCGCCTGCTTCGGCGCCGCGGTGCCGCCGGTCCAGACGAGCTTCTGTTTGTCGCGCAGCAGGCGGTCACGGAGTTTGGCGTAATCGACGCGCTGCACGCTGCTGCCGGCATCGATCGCGAGCGCGGCCGCGGTCGCGGCGCTCTGCCCAAGGAGCATGAAGACGGGCTCCATGCGGATGCTGCCGAAGGCGATGTGCGAGGCAGAGAGCGCGACGGGGACGAGGAGGTTGGCACACTCCCGCTCGCGCGGGACGATGGAGCGGTAGCTGACCGGGTAGGGCTGGGGCGTGCGCTCTTCGACGTTGCCCTCCGCTTTCACAACGCCGTCGACGACGACGCGCGAGGTGTGGTGGGAGTCCATCGTGTAGCTGGCGAGGCCGACGCTGTCGGGCGCGACCCGGCGGCCGTTGCACTCGTGCTCCGTCATGACGTAGTCCGAAACCATGCGTCGGCCCTCGCGGACATAGAGTTCATGCGGCCAGCCGTCGGTCTCCTCGAACTGATCGCGGGGCAGGCCGAATTTGCGCGGGACGGCCTGGACGACCGCGGGCACGCCGGGATCGTTGGCGAGAAACCACATCATGCCCTGCTGGTAGGTGACGTGGGCCTGGAAGATCTGCTCGCGTTTGGCGTAGTCGGCTTCGGGCCACTCGTAGCTGCCGCCGATGAAGTCGGTGGAGACGGGGCCGGCGTTGTTGCAGTCGCCGAGGTTGAGTTTCACCGGGCCGTGCCGGTAGGTGAAATCCCAGTGAAAGCCCTCGGGCGCGCTGGTGAGGTAGCGTTCGAGCAACAGATAGGTGTCGCGGGAGTAGTTCGCGGGTTTGGGAAACGGGCGGCCCTCGGCGGCGGTCGTGAGCCACATGCGGAAATTGTAAGCCTGCACCCATTTGTCGCCCGACCCGCGGGCGCGCGGCGGCTCGGCGGAAATGCCGGGCAGGAGGCCGCTGGTGGGGTCGCCCTTGCGGCGGTAAGGATCCACCGGGAAGCGGAACTGGTGTTTGTCTGCGACGAAGTAGCCGTTGAACTTCTCGTCGTAGACGACGTTAGCCTCGCGGCCGACATGATACGAGACGCCGGCGCGCGCGAGCAGGTCGCCCTCGTAGGTGGCATCGACAAACATCGTTGCCTCGATGCGGTCGCCATTCTCGAAGACGAGGGCGCGGATGCGGTTGCCGTCGCGCTCGACGGTCTTGAGGCGGCGCTCGAACAGCACCGGCACGCCCGCCTCCTCCAGCATGGCGCGGAAGGTCTTCTCGGCGTCGGCGGCGCGGAAGCCGCTCCACTGGCCCATCCGGTCGAGAAACTCCGCGGCCATGCCGCCGATCGAGTCGGCTTTCCCGAGATCGACGGCGGTGAGACCGGCGGACGTCATGCCGCCGACGTGGCGGCGAAACACGGCGAGCGCGGACGTCTTGCCCATGCGGCGGGCCTGCACGGCGGCGCCGACGCCGCCCGGGGTGCCGCCGTAGACGCAGACGTCGACGCGCAGGACCTGCGGCGGATTGGCCGCCGGCACCGGGTAGTAGTGGCGCAGGCCGGGGTTGGGCGTTGTCGGTGCGATCGAGGCGACCGCGGAGGCGGCCGCAAGGACGGTGAGCAGAAAGGCAGGGACGGTGTGGCGCAGAGCTAAGCGGGGTGTCATGGCACGGTGAATACGCCGCCGGCCGGTGCAGCCGAGGGCGCGGCCACCAGCTCTGTAGGCCGGAGGGCGTTGTCAACGCGCGACTCCGCCGTGCGGGCGCATCCATCGCCGGTCGGGATCGGGGTTGTCCGATTCGATCACGATCTCCGCATGCAGAAAGACATGGCTGCAGAGCGTGAGTTCGCGGAAGGACGGGAACCAGGTCGGAGGCGTCACCCGTCGATCTCGAGTGTTGAGGGCCATCGTCTGGGTGGGTCCGGAACGGGAGGGCCGGTTTATTGCCAACTCGGACCCGAGCCGGAAAGCTTCGCGCCCGAGGATTTGCGCGCGGGAGCATGCCGGTGGGGCCGGTGCGGCGGCACGAGAATTGCCTTTCGTCGCGCGGCCCCGGACGGCATTGCTGGAGGGAATTTTCTCCATGAGCACTTCCCGGAAACCCGTCCTCCTCGTCATCCGTGATGGCTGGGGCAAGAACCCAGATGCGGCGCAAAACGCCACCAACGCCGTCGCGCAGGCCCGCAAGGCGTGCGACGACCGCCTGCAGGCGACCGCGCCGAAGACGCTTGTGCGGGCTTCGGGCCTCGATGTGGGTCTGCCCGACGGCGTGATGGGCAACAGCGAGGTCGGGCACGAGAACATCGGCGCGGGCCGGATCGTGGACCAGGAGCTTGTGCGCCTGAACAAGCTGTTCTCGGAAAAGCGTCTGGCCACCAACGCCGTCTGGCGCGGGGCGATCGAGCGCGTGAAGTCCCGCCCGGGTGCGCGGCTGCACCTGATGGGCATCGTGAGCGACGCCGGCGTGCACGGCATGCTCGAGCATCTTTACGGTATCCTGCGGCAGGCGAAGGAGGACGGCCTCAAGCCCGGGCAGGTGTTCATCCATGCGTTTACAGACGGCCGGGACACGCCGCCGATGAGCGGACTGGGCTACGTCAAGCAGGTGGACGAGCAGTGCCGCGCCATCGGCCTCGGGGCGATCGCCAGCGTCTGCGGGCGCTTCTGGGCGATGGACCGGGACAACCGCTGGGAGCGCGTGAGCAAGGCCTACTACATGCTCACGGGGAAGAAGGCCGACGCCACGGCGCCGAACGCCGCCGCTGCCGTGCAGGCCTACTACGACAAGCCGCTGAACGATTCGCAGAAGGGCGACGAGTTTGTGCCGCCGACGTGGATCGCGGGCGCGGACGGAAAGCCGCTCGCGACGATCGCATCGGGCGACGCGGTGGTGTTCTACAACTATCGCGGCGACCGGCCGCGCGAGATCACGAAGGCGTTTGTGATCGATGGCTTCAAGGACTTCGACCGCGGCGAGAAGCTCGATCTCTACTACGCGACCATGACCGAGTATGAGAGCGGCCTGCCGGTGAAGGTGATTTCGCCGAAGCCGGAGGCGCTGAAAAACATCCTCGGCAAGGTGGTGAGCGATGCGGGCATCGCGCAGTTCCGCTGCGCGGAGACGGAGAAGAACCCGCACGTGACCTTTTTCTTCAACAACTACCGCAAGGATCCGTTTCCCGGCGAGGACCGCGCGTGCCCGGCGAGTCCCAAGGTGCCGACGTATGACCTGCAGCCGGAAATGTCGGCGGCGGAGGTGACCAAGGCGGCGAAGGAAGCGATCCTCTCCGGGAAATACGGCCTCGTGGTCGTGAACTTCGCCAACCCGGACATGGTGGGCCACACCGGCTCGCTGCCTGCGACGGTGAAAGCGGTCGAGGCGACGGATAACGGCGTGGGCGAGTTACTCGCGGCGCTCGCGCAGGTGGGCGGCAGCGCGGTGGTCTGCGCGGACCACGGCAACGCGGAGCAGATGTGGGATCCGAGCGTCAACGGCCCGCACACGGCGCACACGCTGAACCTCGTCGAGGTCTTTGTGGTCGGCAGTGGTTTTGTCGCCGGCAAGACGCGGATGCGCGACGGTGGCCGGCTCGCGGACATTGCGCCGACGGTGCTGCATCTGATGGGCCTGCCGAAGCCGGCGGAGATGACGGGCGAGAGCCTTGTGCTTGGCTGAGTCGACGGCGCTGCCGGGACCGGCGCGTCGGCGTCATGCCGGCGCGCGGCGCGAGGCGGCGAGCATCGTCTCGAGTTGCGTGCGGATGGCGGCCATCAACGGGTCGCCGTCCGTGCCGCGGGGGCGATCGGGTGTGACCTCGATGGCGTCGCCCACTTCGACGACCGCGCGCATGGGCGCGTGGACGCGGGCGCGGTCGGTAAGGTCTTCCTCGAAGCGTTCGACGGTCTCGAGGAAACGCTCCGGGGTGGGATCGTCCGCGAGGTAATCGGGCGGGTAACAGGAGAGCTGCTGGGCGAGGTAGACGTCGGCCAGCTGGCCCCAGCGGCGCTGCATTTCGGCTTCGTCGATCGTGCCGGCGGCCATTTCCGGCACCATGGCGATGCGGAGGAGCTTCACGCGGCCGACGATCTCCTTTTCGCGCCGACCCTTTACCCACTCGTTTTCCAACGGCACGAGGATGGCGTCGATCAGGCGCTGCAGCCGCGGTGCGATGTCGCCGGTCTGCGGCGCACCGAGATACTCGATCTCCTTCAGCGCGAGCAGGGCGTCGCCGATCCGGGCGATGCGCTCCTTGAGCGGCAGGTGATCGTGCGGACGCCAGGTGAGCCGATGCTCGATGTCGCGCAGCACGGGCGGGATCGCCGTCGGGAGGTCGCCGTCGAAGAGATAGCGGATGGCCACGGGGTGCACGACGACGTGACCGGCGGGGGACGCGGCGGCGCGTTGTTTGGCGGCTCCGCGGGCGATGAGCGCGGTGCCTTCCATGAGGTGGTTGAGACGGTCGTTGTGCCGCGAGATGACGCCCTCGGGAAAAATCACGAGCGGGCGGCGCGCGCCCGCGGTGAGTTGCATGGCGACCTTGAGCGCCTCGCGGTCGGTGCCTTCCCGGTAAATGCTGAAGGCGCCGAGGCGCGTGAGCAGAAAGCGTTGCAGCGGGTGCTGCATGAACACGTGCCAGCTGGCGAGGAGGTAGAGCGGCCGGCCGACGGCGTAGGAAAGCGGGCCGAGCACGAGCGGATCGCAGGGGCGGCAGTGGTTGGGCGTGAGCATCACACCGTGGCCGGCGTCGAGCGAGGCGCGGAGCTTGGCAGCGCCGCGGCACTCGACCGCGACGATGCCCGCGGTGCGGCGCAGATGCCGCGGGAGGATGGGGCGCAGGAGGTGCCACCAGAGGCTGCCGTGCTGCGGAGGGACGAACCGGTAGGGCTGCGCGATGACGACGTTTTGCACCGGAGCGGCAGCGTGAAAGGAGCGGATGCGATGCGTCAAGTTGCGGCCCGGGGCGGTCGGCCTCGCGGCCTGCGCGTGCGTCCGCGGGGCGAAACCGGGATCACCGTGGCAGGTCGCCGGGCCGGAAACGAAACGCGCCGCGGGCCCGGAGGCGCGCGGCGCGGAAGACAGGCGAGCGGAGGTTGGCGCGCTCAGACTTTCCAGTTGTCGCGATACTTGTCGCGCGTGAGCCATTTGCTGCTGCCGCCGGAGCCGACGCGGTTGCGCGCGGGATCCCATTTGACGGTGGCGCCGTAGCGGTAGGCGAAGTTCATCACGTGGCAGGCGATCACCGTGCTCGCGCCGATCTCGACGTCGCAGATCGGGCGTTGGCGGGACTTCACGCAGTCCACGAAGTCCTGGAAGTGGTTCTTGCTGTTGTAGAGCTTCACCTTGGCGTCCGCGAGGAACTCGCGCTCGGTGAGGGTGACCTCGCGTTCGAGCGAGGTGGTCTTGTCGACCTCCTTGTCCCAGAACTTGTGCACGGTCTTGCCGTTCATGATGAGCTCGAACTTGCCGCGGTTCACGTGGAGTTCGCCCTCGGTGCCGTAGAAGGAGACGCCCTTGCCCCTGATGTGGGTGAGCACGGTGCCGTCGGCGTAGACGAGCTGGGCGCCGCGCTTGGCGGTTTCCCAGTTCCTCGGCGCGCGGACCTCGACCGGGCCGCTGCCGTCGACGCCGAGCGCCCACTGCGAGATGTCGATGTGGTGGGCGCCCCAGTCGGTGATCATGCCGCCGCCGAATTCCCAGGTATCGCGCCATTTCGGGAAATGGTCATGGAGCCCGCGTGGGCTGAGGATCGGGTTGTAGGGCACAAGCGGGCCGGGACCGCACCACATCTTCCAGTCGAGGCCGGGCTCCATCGGCTCCTCGGGCTGCTTGAAGGGCGCGGCGGGATCACCGAAGGAAACGCCGATGGCGGCCACGCGGCCGAGCACGCCGTTGCGCACCAGCTCGGCCGCGACACGGAATTCTTTCGAGGAGCGCTGCTGCGAACCGACCTGGAAAACGCGGTTGGCCTTGCGCACGGCCTTCACGAGTTCGACGGCCTCGTGGATGTTGTAGGTAAGCGGCTTCTCGCAATAGACGTCCTTGCCGGCGTTGACGGCGGCGATCGCGATGTAGGCGTGCCAGTGGTCGGGCGTGGCGATGAGGACGGCGTCGATGTCTTTCCGCGCGAGCAGCTCGCGGAAATCGTTGTAGGCGGCGCAGCCCTTGTAGGTGCCGCCGGACTTCTCGGCGTATTTGTCGTCGACGCGCTTTTTCGCGGCTTCGCGGCGCGTGGTATCGACGTCGCAGACGGCGATGACCTCGACGTCGTCGCGGTTGATCATGTTGCCGAGGTGACCCTTCATCTGCTTGCCCATGCCGATGCAGCCCATGGCGAGGCGCTTGCTGGGGGCGGTCTCCTGCGACCAGACGCGGCTCGGGAGGATGAGCGGCACAGAGGCGAGGAGGGCGGACGATTGGAGGAACCGGCGACGGGTAAGTTGCATGAGCGGGGAGAAAAACTAAGGGACGGCGAAACGTTGAGCAGCCCGGAGGCCGACTACAAGAGTGCGTCGCGGTGAACGCGCGCGGACCGCCGCTGGTTTCTGGGATTGCAGGCGTGCGTGTGCTCGGGTTCCAAGACGGGTTCCCCTTCTCTTCATGCTTCGGCTACCCCTTGTTCTGGCGTGTTGCGGGCTCGTGCTCGCAGCGAGCCTTCCAGTCGCAGTGCGCGCTGGAACCTTCACCCACAACTTCAACGCAATCGCGGCCGACACCCCGAACGGTGCGATCAACACCGCGCTCACCCTCGGCGGTGGCCTGCGCAACGGCGCCGCGGTCAACGCGACGCTGATCTCGAATCGCAAGGACACCAACGGTGCCGGCACGATCAACGTCGGCATCGTGAAGACCGGGGTCGGCAGCACGGGCGAGACGGCGCTCCGCCTCGCGGAGAAGACCACGGGCAACGCGACCGCGGCGCTGGTGCTGCCGGTGATCGACGCGGATGCGGTTGTCACGAGCTTCACCGTCACGTTCCGCCTGCTCATGGACCGGGTGGCGGGAGCGACGCCGGCGGACGGCTTCAATATCAGCTTCGGGCCGAACTTGAGCGGCGTCGGCGGCGCGGGCGGGCACGTGGCGGCCTATGGCCTCGTGGTGAATTTCGACACCTACCAGAATGCCCCGAACGACCCGCGCAGCATCGAGGTATTGGCCGACGCCAACAGCGTGGGCAACTTCCTCGCCACCGGATTGCCCGGCGGGAATTTCACCTACGATACGACGTTTCGCACCGTCACGCTGCGCTGGGATTCGGTCAACGGGCTCGAGCTCATCTACGACGGCAACACGATCTTCTCGCGCCTGCCCACGCCGGGTTTCACGCCGACGGTGGGCTGCAATTTCGCCTTCAATGCCGCGACGGGCGGTCTTTTCCAGGATGTGTTCATGGACGACCTTTCGATCACGACCGTGACCACACCGGTCGCGGCGCCGGCGACCGGTGGCGTGGTGATCGAGGAGATCATGGCCGACAATGCCGCGGGGATCGAAGACGAGGACCTCGATCGGCCCGACTGGATCGACCTCTATAACGGCACCGCTTCGGCGGTGAGTCTCGCGGGCTGGCGGCTGGAGTATGTGAGCACGGCGGCGGCACCGACGGCGAGTTACCCGCTGCCCAATCTGGCGCTGCCGGCGTCCGGCCACACGATCGTATTCGCGTCGGGAAAGAACAAATTCACGAACGTCCGCCCGCACGCGAATTTCACGCTGCAGAAGGAAGGCGGCACGCTGCGGCTCCTGCGCGCGGACGGCACGGTGGCGCACACGCTCACCTATGGCGCGCAGCAGGAGGACGTGTCGTTTGGCGGCGCGGGCGATGCGCAGACGCCAGGCTACTTCGAGACCGCGACCCCGGGCGCGCACAACCGCGGGCGCCAGGCCGCGGGCCGCCGGCTGGGTGCGCCGGTGTTTTTCAAGCCCGGCGTCGCCCCGCTCAGCGACCAGCCGAGCGCGGTGATCACGTCCGCGATCCAGCTGGGCATCCAACTGCCGGCCGGGGCGCCGGCGGGAGCGGAGATCCGCTACACGCTCAACACGGCGGAGCCGACGGAAGTCTCTTCCCTCTATACGGGCCCGATCGATATCGCGGCAGGCACCTGCGTGAAGGCACGGATCTTTGCACCCGGATTCGTGCCGTCGAAGGTCGGCAATCGCGCCTTCATCTGGCTCGCCGGCGGCGCGGACACGAACGCCACCACGCTGCTCAACGTGGCGACCAACTACAATTCATCGGGCCGGCCCTTCTCGAGCAATCTGCCCGTGCTCGTGCTCGACAGTTTCGGACGCAACGTCGACGCGCTCACGAATCCCGGCGGACTGCGGCCTTTCCGTTTCACGCAGCTCGCGGTCTATGACGTGAAGCCCGGCACCAATCGTGCCGATCTCGGCCAGCCGCCGGATCAGGTGCTGCGGGCCGCGACGCACGTGCGCGGCGAGAGCTCGTCCGGCCAACCGCAGCGCCCCTACGCGCTCGAACTCTGGCGGGAGGATGAGGATGACGACCGCGACGAGTCGCTGCTCGGGCTGCCGAGTCACAGCGACTGGGTGCTCCAGAGTCTGGCCTACGACAAATCGCTCCTGCGGAATTTCCTCATGCAGCAGACGATGCTCGAAGCCAACGGTCCCGGTTCGGGTGTGCGCTGCCGTTTCGTCGAGGTCTTTTTCAACCAGGGCAACGCGACGCTCGACTACGCCGACTACCGCGGCGTCTACCTGCTGATGGAGAAAGTCTCGCGCGGGAAGGAGCGCGTCGATGTCGCCAGACTGAACGACAGCATGAGCGATCCGGCGCTGATCGACGGCGGCTACATCTTCAAGAACGACAAGCAGCCCTACAACCAGCGCATCAACGCCGCCTCGGTCGCCGCGGTGCCCGGCTCCAGCCGCGACTACGATATCCACCATCCGGAGCCCGCCACGCCGGCGCAGGCCGCGGCGCTCGTCGGCTGGCTCAACCGCATGACCGCCGCGCTCGCCGCGCCGGACTTTGCCAATCCGGCGAGTCCGAACTACTACGGCCGCTGGCTCGACGAGCGGAGTTTCATCGACCGCACGCTGTGGCTCGAGCTGTGCAAAGAGGTCGATGGTTACACGTTCAGCTACTACTTCTCGAAGGACCGCGGCGGCCCGATGAAGGCGTTCCCGTTCTGGGACGTGGACCGCAGCCTCGGCAACAGCAACTACGGCTCGTCCAACGCCACGTTCGGCATGAAGTGGTGGAGCGTCGGCTCCAACTACACCTACTACACGCGGCTGCAGGCGGATCCCGAGTTCGTCGACCGCTACTGGAACCGCTGGACCGCGCTGCGCCGCTCGATCTTCTCGCGCGAAAAACTTTTCGCGCGGATCGAGGCGGCGTATGCGCTGCTGACCGACGGCAGCCGGGCGGATATCGTCAATGCCGCCAACGCGACGACGATGGCGATCCAGGCCCCGGCGGCGCGGCATTTCCGCAGGTATCCGACCCTCGGCACGCTCTCGTTTGCGGATGGTCAGGGCGGCCAGGCCAACCGCACCACGTGGCGGCAGGAAATCGAGGCGCTGAAATCCTGGATCGCGGACCGGCTCGAATGGATGGACGGTGCGCCGAATGTGACCAACTCCACGACGCTCGCGGAGCGGCTGAAGCCGGTGGAGCTCATCGATGCGCGGAGCGGCCAACCCAACTTCAGCGGCAACGTGCCCGGCGGTTATCAATTCCGTTTCCACAATCCGAATCCCGCGGGCGGCACGATTCACTACACGATCGATGGCGTCGATCCGCGGCAGGTGGGCGGCACACTCGATCCCTCGGCGCTCACCGGCACGGGCAGCACGGTGGCCACGACGACGCTGGTGCCCGAGGGTCGCGCGTGGAAATGGCTGCTGCCGTCGGCCGCGCCCGGCAACGATGCCTCCGGACTGGCGTGGACGGCGGCGGCCTACGCGGACAGCGCCTGGGCAGGCGGACCCGCGCCGCTGGGCTACGGCGAAGCATCCGGGCTCGCGACGAACATCTCGCCGACGGCGCCGAACTACACCGCGCCCAACGCGGAGCCCGGGCCGGCGTATTTCCGCTCCACCTTCGACGTTTCGAACGTCGGCGGGCTGGCGCAGGCGTTTTTCGACATCGTCGCGGACGACGGGGCGGTGATCTATCTCAACGGCGTGGAGGCGGCGCGGTGCAATTTCGCCCTCGCGCCCACGCCCGCCACCTTCGGGCAGGAGGCCCTCGGGCCGATCGATCCGGGCAACAATTACGCGCCGCTCGAGACGATGTTCGTGCGCGTGCCCTTCGATCCGCGGCTGCTGCGCGAGGGCACCAACACCATCGCGGTGGAAGTGCACCAGGCCGTCTATGCCTTTCCGCCGAATCCGACCAACGCCTATCCGCGCAACGATTTCTCCGACCTGCGGTTCGACCTGCGTGTCGTGGGTCAGACGGCCTCGGCGCCGGCGCCCGCGGTCACGCTCGCGCCCGGAGTGCATACCGTGCGGGCGCGCATCCGCAACGGCAGCACATGGTCGCCGCTGACCGAGGCGACCTTTGTATCCGACGCCGTGCCGGCGACGGCGGCCAATCTGGTGGTGAGCGAACTCCACTATCATCCGACGGATCCGACGCCGGCCGAGCTGGCGGCCGGTTTCAACGACGGCAGCGACTTCGAATACCTCGAACTGGCGAACAGTTCGCGCACGCAGTCGGTCGACCTGACCGGCGTGCGGATCGAGGACGCGGTGAGCTTTGATTTCGCCACGGTCCCGCCGGCGCGGCGGATCCTGCCGCCCGGCGGCAGGATCGTGGTGGCGGAGAATCTGGCGGGTTTCGCGGCGCGGCTGGCGCCGGGAGCGCAGGTCGTGGTTGCCGGCGCGTATTCGGGCAACCTGGCGAACAGCAGCGAACAGCTGATCGTGCGGGCGGCCAGCGGAGCCGTCATCCGGCAGTTTACGTATCGCGATTCCGCGCCCTGGCCGGTGGAGGCGGACGGCGGCGGTTCGAGCCTCGTGCTCAACAATCCGTTCGGCGATCCGGACCACTCGCTCGCGAGCAGCTGGCACGCGAGTGCGCCGGTCGCGATCGCCGCGCGGGCCACGCCGCCGCCGGCGCCGGCGATCGCGGTGCCGCCGAGCGGGCAGACGGTGCTGCTCGGCACCGGCGCGACGCTGTCCGTAACCGCCAACGCCGCGGGCGCCGTGTGGTATCAGTGGTTCAAGGACGGAGTGCCGATCGAAGGCGCGACCAAGGCCACGCTGCAGCTCGGCAATACCTCGCCGACGATTCTCGGCAGCTATCGCGCGGTGGTCTCCAACGCCGGCGGCTCGGTCACGAGCGCTCCGGCGCGCGTGGAGGTCACGAGTGCGAGCGCGCTGGCGAATCTCTCGGTGCGCTCCTCGCTCGCGGCCGCGCAGACGCTCACGCTCGGTGCCGTGGTGAGCGGCGGGGCGAAGACCGTGCTGGTGCGGGCCGCGGGGCCGGCCCTCGCGGCGTTTGGCCTCGCGGGACTGCCGGATCCGCGGCTCGAACTCTTTACCGGCGGCACGACGCCGGTCGCGAGCAATGACGACTGGCCGGCGGCGTTGGCCGGGTCGTTTGCGTCGGTCGGGGCGTTTGCGTTTCCCGCCGGCTCGCGGGACGCGGCGCTCAGCCAATCGCTCTCGGGGGCGTTCACGCTGCGGGCGTCGGGGGCGGGGGCCGGCGTGGTGCTGGTGGAGGCCTACGATGCCGGCGGACCGGCGGCGGCGAAGCTGATCAACGTGTCGGCGCGCAATCGGGTGGGCACGGGCGAGGCGTTGCTGATCGCGGGCTTCAACATCGTCGGCAACGGCAGCAAGCAGCTGCTCATCCGCGCCGTGGGCCCGACGCTCGCGTCGTTCGGCGTCACGGGCGCGTTGCCCGATCCGGCGCTGCAGATCGTGGATGCACGCGGGGCGACGGCGGGGGCCAACGACAATTGGGACGCCGGCCTCGCGGCGACATTTGCGCAGGTGGGAGCGTTTGCTTTGCCCCTCAACAGCCGCGACGCCGCGGTGCTCGTGACGCTTCCGGCCGGCTCCTACACGGTGCAGGTCTCCGGGGCGAACAACGGGACGGGTGAGGCGCTCGTGGAGATCTACGAGGTGTTCTGAACGCGAGGCGGCTCCCTGACCGGGCGTGGCCGCGAACGGGCAGAGGAGGGTCCGGCCGACGAGGCCGGACCCGCGGGATCAGAGGATGGAGGCGCCGGAAGATTTGGCGGGCGCGATGGTCTCGGGCAGCGCATCGAACTCGAGCTTGGCGACGAGGACGGTGTTGGCGTGTTCGTTGACCGGGAGTTGGGTGAGGCGCAGGTAGCGTCCCTGATCGCCGTGTTCGCTGGGCACCAGATCGAGGGAGCACGGGATCGGGGAGCCGGTGTTGAGCAGCGTGGCGCGGCGCGGGAGCTGGGCGAGGGGCTTGAGCTTTACGGCATCGCCCTTCGGGTCGGCGTGGAGAATGACGTAGAGGGAATGGCCGCGGCGGGTGAGAAGGACATCGCGGTTGGTGGTCAGGTGGGAGCAGGGCGTGGTTTTCTCGAGGGCCTCGCGGATCCCGCGATACCACGCGCCGATGCGCTCGAGGTAATCGGTCGCGACGCGCGGGAGTGTGCCGTCGGGCAGCGGGCCGACGTTGAGCAGGTAGTTGGCGTCGCGGGCGAGGAAGCGGGCGATGCTCCGGAAGATGTGACGGTCGGTGTAGTAGTCCTCGTCGGTGCGCCAGCCCCAGGACTCCATGCCGATGGACTGGCAGGCTTCGGTGCGCTTATCGAAGGAGAGGGCCAGGGTGCCTTCCCGGGTGTAGTCGCGTTCGGGCGTGCCGAAGTCGCCCTCATCGAAGCCGCGGTCGTTGATCACGGCCTTGGGCTGGAGTTGGCGGATCAGGGCGTTGATCGAACGATCGATGTGCTTGTCGACGTTCATGTCCCACCAGAAGCCGTGCAGTTCGCCGTAGTTGGAGCAGAGTTCGCGGACCTGCGCTTTGAGAAACTCGAGGTATTTGGGCAGACTGGGATCGTCGCCGGGCTGCGGCGGGAGTTCGTGGTGGCGGCCCTGATTGGGATAGTTGGGGTGGTGCCAGTCGGCGATCGAGTAGTAGAGGCAGAGCGGGAATTTGCGGCGGTGGCAGGCGTCGGCGAGTTGGCGGACGATGTCTTTGCCGTAAGGCGTGTGCATCGTCGTGTAGCGCGTGTGCTGCGAATCGAAGAGGCAGAAGCCGTCGTGGTGTTTCGTCGTGAGGCAGAGGTAGCTCATGCCCGCGCGCTCGGCGGCATCGAGCCAGGCGTCGGGGTTGAACTGCGTCGGATTCCAGCGGGCGGCGAGTTTGACGTAGTCGGCGCGCGGGATGCGACGGCGCCACTGATCCTGCTCGTGCCAGCCCTCGATGGCGTAGAGGCCCCAGTGCACGAAGAGGCCGAAGCGCTTCTCGAACCACCAGTCGCGCCCGTCGCCGAAGCGCGGCGCGAGCGGCGGCGGTTTGGGCGCGGCAGCGGGAGATTTCGCGGCGGGAGCGGGCGCGCTCGCCGCGACGAGACGCGAGGCGAGCGGCGCGGTGGCGGCGAGGGCGCCGGAGGTGGCGAGAAAGGTGCGGCGATTCATGGCGGTGGGGCGAGGCGAGGGCGTTGGGGCCGGGGGGGCTTGTTTCAGTGCGTGACGGCCGGGTGTTCACGGGCGCCTTCGGCTTCGACGATGGGCCACGTGGCGCGGTCGGGGCTCGCGTAGGGGCCGATTTTTTCGACCGGGATGGGCTGGAAGCCGAGGGCGAAGGCGGGCGAGTCGGGTCGCAGGCGGAAGTCATCGCGCTCGGGGGCGACGAAGCGTGGGTCGGCGATGACCGAGTGGGCGTCCATGCCCGCGGCCTGCCAGGCAGCGAACTCGTCGAGGTCGGGCTTCTTCAAGCCGGTGCGCAGCGGGCGGCCGGAAGCGTTCCAGAGCAGATTCCGGTCGATGGAGTTGTGGCCGAAGGAGAAATTGCGGAAGGCGACGTAGGCGGCGGCGGGGCTGCGCCACCAGACGATGTTTCGCGCGAAACGGTTGCCGGCCATGATGGTCCGATCGGGGAGAACGGCGTCGCGGGGATGGAGATCCATGCGCGGCATGGCGCGCCACGCGGGGTGTGCGATGGCGTCGTCGTAGGCCTTGAACATGGTGGGCGAGTGCGTGGCCCAGTAGCGGTGTTTGTCCGTCCAGCCGCTCAGCTGGATCTGCTGCTGGGTGCCCTCGGCGAAGACATTGTTTTCGACGATATTGTCGCGGCCGTTGTGCAGGTGGATGCCGCCGCGGACGGCGCGGGCGACGATGTTGCCGAAGACCGTCACGCCGCCGGTGTTGTCATCGAGATAGATGCCCCACGCGAAATGCGGGGAGACCCACTTCCCGTTCTCGAAGCCGTAGCCGAGCATGTCGTGGAAGAAATTGTGCCGGATGATGCAGCCGCGGGAACCGAGCCAGTCGCGGCCCCCGGTGTAGATCGCGCCGGTGTCGGCGGTCTCGAGGTTCACGTGGCGGACGTGGTTGAACTCCATGACATGGAGGTTGCCGCTGAACTGGATCGCGAAGCGCGGGCAGTCGTGGATGAGGTTGTGCGCGGCGCGCTGGCCGACCCCGCGGAGCGAGAGGCCGACGCCCTGTTTGTAGACGACGCCCGGATGGTGGATGTAGTTGTTCTCGGCGAAGTTTCCCGCGGGCGTAAGCGTGAGCTGATCGCCGCCGCCGAGGACGATGGCGCTGGCGCCGATGTGGTGGAGATCGCAGCCGATGACGCCGTTGTCGGAGCCGCCTTCGATCGCGATGCCGTTGCCGCGGTAGTCGCCGACATTGCGGACGGTGCAGGCGACGAGGCGGCAGGCGCGGGTGCTTTGGAGCGAGATCGCCGTGCCTTCGCAGCCTTCGAAGGTGAGGCCGCGAAACGTGATGTAGGCGGTGCCGGGCTTGAGTTCGACGAGCGTGCGGAGCACGGGCACGACGACGGAGGCGAGGTCGGCGCCGTCGGGCGGCCAGAAGTAGAGGGTGCGCGAGGTGCGATCCAGATGCCACTCGCCGGGAGCATCGAGTTCCTCGCGCAGGCCGCGGACGTAGTAGCGGTCGCCGGGACGGATCGGGTAGGAGCAGTCGGCGGCGAGGACGACGGTGCGGGTGGCGGGATCGAGCGAGGCGATGCGCACGACATTGTTCCACCAGTTGTAGCGCGGGAAGATCATGACCTCGGCCTCGGTGGGGCGGGCCCATGGGCGCGTATCGGTTTCGCGGAGACGGAAGGTGCGGCGATCCTCACCGGGGACGTCGGTATACATCGGGACGGGCTTGCCGTCGACGTAGGCCCAGCCGCCGCCGTAGGGATTGCGCGGGTCGTGGTTGGGGTAGCGGGCGAGCGGCTGCTGGCGTCCGTCGCAAAGCAGCATCGAGAACGCCGGGGCGGCGAAACCCTGGCGCGCGAGGTCGGCCTTCAGGACCTTACCCTCGTGCGGAACGAAGCCGGTGACCGGGCGGGCACCGAGGAGGAGCGGGCGTTCGTCACGGTAGCTGCGCCACGTGATGGGGGCGTCGGCGGTGCCGGAGTCGCGCGCCTCGAGGACGAGCGGGGCGGCGAGAAGGTAACGGCCGGCGCGCACGTGGACGGTGATCGGCTCGCGGGGTGCACCGGGCGAGGCGTGGCGCCGCCGGATTTCGTCGCGGGCGCGTTCGAGGGTGGCGAAGGGGCCGTCGGTGCCGGCGGAGTCGGGGGCGGCCAGCAAGCCGGACCATGCGTCGCGACCAGCGGGAGAGACGTAGAGATCGGCGGCGGCGAGGAGCGAGGGCAGCAGGAGAACGAAGACAGCGAGGAGGCGCATCGGAATCGAGGGCGCCGCGACGGTAACAGAGCCGCGCGGGCGCAGCTGCGCAGATTTTGGGAAACACGGAGCGCCGAGGGAGCCGGGCACAAAAAAGGCCTGCATCGGCTGAGCCGATGCAGGCCGGGAGAACGAGCTCGCTCGCCGATTACTTCTTCGGCGAATACGGCAGCGCGGATTTGTGCAGTGCGATCCGCAGTTTGCCGTCATCACCGCGACGGAAGACGAAGGTCTTTTCGACCGTGGTCTTGCCGCCCTTGTCGTCGGTGAGCGTCACGTGACCCATGGTGATGCCGATGGGACCCTCGATGTAGGTGCCGGCGATCTTGAAGGAGGCGGCGGTCCAGGGCTTCAGGGCGAAGCCGCTGTCTTCGGGATACTTTTTGTTGCCGCCCACGAAGTAGGCCAACGCGCCCTCGCGGGTCATGCGGAAGGTCTGCTCGCCGTGGGTGAGCGTGGGTTTGAAGAGGACGGGGGCGGCAGCGTAGTTGTAGGCGCTGTCGATCACCTGTTCGGCGACCGCGCGGGCATTGCCGCCGTCGCGGTGGGTTTTGCTGATCTTGAGCAGGGCATCGCACCAGGCCTGGTGGGCCTTGGTGAGCTCCTCGGTCGTGATCGGCGCGGGGCCGCCCGAGCTGAGAGCGAGGACGCGGGCGGGCGCCACGAGGGCGGCACCGAGCGCGAGGGTGAGGGTGAGTTTCCGGAGGTTGAGGTGGGACATGGAGCTGCCTGACGTATGGACGGCAGCGACTTCCGCAAGCGGCAGGCCGGTCGAAAACAGCGGCCCGTTTCCAAAGCAGCGATCCGGAAACTGGATACGGGGCGGCGCGGGCGGCCGGTCCGCAGGTCGGAAGGGAGCGGGACGTGCCCGCTCCCTCCACGGTCAGAAGCGAAGGGTGGTGGTGAGTTGGAAGCTACGCGGCGTCTTGTAGCTGAAAACGTTGGGCACGGTCTCGCGGGCGGGCGTGGTGAAGTCGCCGCCTTTGGGGCGGAGGGCGGTGCTGGCGGCGTAGATCGGGCCCTGGTCGTCGAGGACGTTGTTGATGCGGAGGTCGAACCGGAGCTCGCGGCGCTTCTCAAGCCGGACGGTGTAGCTGAAAGTGGCGACGACCGTGTAGTAGGACGCCGGGGCGAACACGGGCGTGTAGGCGTCGACGGCGGGATCGTCGATGGCGGCGAGCGGGTTGGCCGGGTTGACGATCGTATCCGCGCCGCGGTTGCCGATGATCTGCTTGCCGCGATACTGCACGCCACCGCCGAGGCGGAGGCCCTTGAGGGGGGTGGAGGCGAGGCTGTAGTCGGTGAAGACATTCACGCTCGGCTGGTCCTGGATGAGCCGCTTGCCGTCGATGAGGTTGCGGCGCTGGGCGGCGAGGTTGTTCCAGGAGTTGACGGCGCCGTTCACGTCGGGCGAGCGGTCGTTGATCGGGATGGTGGTGTCGACGTTGGCGTTGCCCGCGGCGTCGACGATGGCGCCGGCGTCGGCCATGATCTGGCGGAGCGTGGCGTCGTTGGCGGCGAAGTAGGCCTTTACGTCGCGGAAGGCATTTTCCTCATAAACCTTGGGCAGACCGAGGTTGACGAGGAGACGCCACTGCTTGGTGACGTTGGCGACGGCCTCGAATTCGTAGCCGTTGGCGCTGCGGTCGCGGAGGTCGCGCATGACGGCGGGGACGTTGCCGAGGCCGCGGATATTGCGGCCGGAAGGCGTGGTGTCGCCGACGGCGTTGGCGCTGAGGATGGAGTTGATGTTGCCCTGCACGCCGGGATCGGCGCCGGCGTTTTCCTCCTCGTTGGTGTAGCGGGCGACGGAGAAGGTGAGGCGGCCGGAGAGGAGGCTGAAGCGGAGGCCGAGGTCGATGCCGCGCGCGACGGTGGCGGGCAGGAAGGACGAGTCGATACGCTGGATGGGGCCGGGCGGGTTGAAGGTCTCGGCGTAGTTGGCGTAGGGGCTGACCCAGCGGGTGAGGTGGAAGACGGTGCCGACGCTCCGCGTGATCTCGCGCTTGTCGATCGCGGGGGCGTTGAAGTCGTCCTTGAAGCGGTCGTTGGCGTATTGGGGCTGGCGGTTGCCGTTGCCGTCGCGCGGGCGCGTGTCGGCGGCGATGGCGGGGCCGGTCGGCGAGCCGTTGGCGGCCTTGGGAATGAAGGTGAGGCCGGTCCAGTCGGCCGGGGCATCGGGCTTGAGGATGAACGAGGTGCCGTTCCAGGCGGCGGGATCGTAGTCGCCGGCGGCGATCTGCTGGCGGACGTGATTGTAGAAATTATCCACGCGGACGGCGCCGAGGAGGATGAGGCGGTTCTTGAGATACTTCGCATTGAAGGCGGCGATGCCGTAGGTGTAGCGGGTCTTGGCGGCCTGCTGGGAATCGCTGCGGTCGTTTTCGACGGCCCAGATGGGCGCGATGGTTTTGTCGACGCCGGTGAGCGGATCGATGAAGCGGATGCTCGCGGGGGCGAGGTAGGGGCGGGAAGATTCGTTCCAGTAGCGGCGGATGCGGACGATGTCGGTGGCGCCGAGGGAGGAGCCGGTGCTGCCCCAGCGGCGGCGGTCCGTGTTCTGCGCGATGCTGAGATTGAGCGAGCTGTTGGCGTTTTGCGTCTGCGTGTAGCCGCCCATCATGTTGAACGCGTAGTTGCCCCAGCGGCCGGCATCCTTGACGTAGCCGGCGGCGAAGCGGAGCGACTCGGCGTCGCGGGGGGTGACGTTGCGGCGGACGGTGCCGTCGGCGTAAGGCTGGAGAAAGTGGGGGTTGGTGGCGCCGTTGGGGAGGACGCGGTTGATATCGACAAACATCGTGTTCGAGCCGCGGACATCGATGTTGTAGACGTTCTGGCGGTTCCGGTTGATGTCGCCGGCGAACTGGAGAAACACATCGCCGAGCCGGTGATCGAGGGTGAGCTGGAGATCGCGGAAGCGCTCGTGGATGACGGGCGCATCCGAGGCCAGGCTGAAGCGGGTGGACGGCAGGCGGAAGGCGGAGCCGGCGATGGCGTTGGCGAAACGGTTGGCCGGCAGATTGAAGGCGTAGAGCAGATTGGCGCCGGCCGAGGCGAAGGACGGGAGCGAGCCCTGGATGAAGCCGGCGAGCGGGACCTGGGCGTTGGCGCCGCCGGCGAGCGTGATGGGATCGTTCTGGTAGTTCATGATCGCGTTCACGCCGGAGAACGGGTCGTAGACGAGATAGCCGGCGCCGCGGCGGGTGACGCCGAGGGCGTTGGCGTTGGCGGGGACGGTGTCGAGGCGGCCGCTGAAGGTGGTGCGGCCGTCCCAGCCGCTCAGCTGGTCGGCGAGGTTGGTGAAGGTCTGGTTGCGGCGCGCCTCGCCGTATTCGCCTTCGAGGCGGAGTGTCGTGTGGCGGCTGATACGCCAGCTGCCGGTCAGGAAGGCGGCGCGGATCTCGTCGAACTGCTTGTCGCGCCAGCCGCCGCTGTCGCCGTAGACGGCGGCGAAGCGGACGGCGACGTCACGGGCGAGGACGCGGTTGGTGTCGAGCGTGGTGCGGTAGTTCTGCCAGGAGCCGACGGATTGGGCGAGCTGGGTAAACGACGAGTCGAAGCGGGCCTGCTTGGTCATCGTGGACGCGACGCCGCCGAGGGAGCCGTTGCCGAAGAGGATGGCGTTGGGGCCGCGCGAGAAGTCGAAGCGTTCGACGGCGTAGCTGTCGTTGGGCGAATTGTAGGTGAAGAAATTCCGCTGGCCGCGGCCGCCGCCGGCGCCGCGGACGTTGTAGCTGCCGGGGGAGCCGGAGACGTCGTCGCCGTAGCCGCCGCCGTTGCTGGCGACGGCGATGACGGTGTTGGGGCTCCACGAGGCGGCCTCGAAGGCGTTGGCGATTTGGAGGGCGTCGATGAAGTCGCGCGTCATGACCGAGTAGGCGACGGGGGTGTCCTTCAGGTCGGTGGCGAGGCGGCCGCCGGCGAGCGAACTGGCGGCGACGAAGCCGGTGTCGCGCTCGGTCGAGACGGTAAAGGGCGAGAGCTGGACGGCCTTCTCCGGGCCGGCCGTGGCGGCCGAAGCCGGGGCGGTCTGCGCGCCGAGCGGCGAGAGGCCACAGGCGGCGAGGAGCGCGACGGCAAGCGTGGGACGGCCCGCGTGGAGACGGCGGGAGCGAATCAGGGCGGAGTAGGGCATGAAATGAGGGCGCGGAGCGGTCGGGAGGGTTTGGGTCGAGCCCAGCGGCCGGGAGAGGCTGAAGGCGGGGGTAGGCGGGTCAAAGGCGGTGTTGTTCTACCTGTAGAAAAACCGGCTTTGACGTGGGACGCCGAACCGCGCTGTGGTGCTGGGCCGATGACAACGCGGATAACGCTCCGGGATGTGGCTGCGGCCACGGGCCTCCACTTCACGACCGTGGGTCTGGCGTTGCGGGGCGATCGACGCATCCACGCGGAGACCGTGGAAATCGTGCGGCAGGCGGCGGAGCGGCTGGGCTACCGACGCGATGCGATGCTGTCGGCGCTGGCGGTGTATCGCCACGGCGGGGAGCCCTACCGCGGGACGATCGGGTGGCTCATGCCGGGGCCGCTGCGGCAGATCCTCGAGCGCAACGACGGCTACAAGCTGGCGTATCGCGCGGCGGTGGCCGCGGCGGAAGGGCTGGGCGTGAAGGTCGAGGCGGTGAATGCCTTTGCTCCCGGGTTGTCGCCGGAGCGTCTGACGCAGATGCTCGAGGCGCGCGGCATCCGGGCGCTGGTGCTGGCGCCGCTTTTCGAGCCGGGGGAGTATCCGGCGCTGCCGTGGGAGAAATTTGCCGTCGTGACGATCGGCTACTCGGTGCAGCGGCCCTCGTTTCACCGCGTGAGCGTGCACCAGGCGAACTCCCTCCGCGCGCTGCTTGCGACGTTGCGGGCAGCGGGCTATCGGCGGCCGGGGTTTCTGATCGGGGCGAATGCGAATCTGCGCACGGGTTACAACTTTCTCGGGGCGTATCTTGCCGATCAGGAGCTGGGACCGGAAACCATGCGGCTGCGCCCGCTGGTCACGGAGTCGGCGCTGCCGGACCTCGGGGCGCTGCGGCGGTGGCTGGCCAAGGAGGCGCCGGATTGCGTGATCGCGAGCGAGCCGGGGGCGTTGGCACTGCTGAAGGAGCTGAAGGTGCGGGTGCCGGAGCGTTGCGGTTTTGTGCTGACGGGCGTGCGACCGTGGGTGCCGGAGATCGCGGGAATGGATGAGCGTTGGGATGCGATCGGGGTGGCGGCGGTGGACTTGGTCGTGTCGCTGCTGAAGAATCAGGAGACCGGGGTGCCGCGGTTTCCGCGGTTTGTGCTCGTGGAGGCGGAGTGGAAACCGGGCGCCACGGTGCAGATCGCGGCCGCGGCGACGGCAGGCAGGAAGACGAGCGGGGAGCGCAGACGAGAGCGGGCGGGATGAGGCCCGGATTTCGCGGCGGCATGCGGGCGGAGGCGACGTCGCCCGGGCGACCGATCAGAACGTGCCCTTCAGGCCGAGCTGGACTTGGGCGCCGTCGCGGCGGTCGGAACTGACACGGGCGTAGGCGGGGGTGTCGGTGCCGTAGGTCTCGTTGACGAGCGGTTCGCGAAGCAGGTTGTTGACGGTGGCGAAAACGCTCGTGCTGCGGCGGACGACAAGCTCGGCGCTGAGGTTCACGATGCCGCGGGCGCGGGTGTGGACGAAAGCATTGGGCGCGAGGCCGGAGACGGCGCCGCGGCGCGTGCCGGTCCAACTATAGTTCGCGGTCATCGAGAACGCGCGCCATGCGAACTGCACGCCGCCGTTGGCGCGGCGCGTCTGGCCGTTGGCGAAGTCGCCGGCGCGGAGGCCGATGACGCGGTTGCGGGAGTAGTTGGCGAAGACGGAGAGCCAGGGCTTGAGGCGCTGGCGGGCGGAGAGCTCGACGCCGGTCTGGCGGACGGAGCCGGGGACGTTCTCCGGGTGGTTGAGCTGGTAACCGAGGTAATCGTCGTCGAGGGCGAGCGCGGCGAGGTCCTCGGACGTGGCGATGGTGCCGACGGTGGAGATGAAGTTGCGGACGTCGCGGCGATAGACGCTGACGGAGAACAGGCCGCCGGAGCGCGTGTAATATTCGAGCGCGGTGTCGTAATTGCGGCCGGTCCAGGGCTCGAGGTCCGGGTTGCTGGTGTTGATGGTGCCGAGGCCGGCGCCGGTGGCGTTTTCCGCGGGCGAGGTGACCTCGGTGACGCTGGTGGTGGGGATGAGCTGAGCGAGCGTGGGTCGGCCGATGGTGTGGGCGTAGCCGAGGCGGAGGAGAAGGTTCTCGCGGAGCGTGAGGGTGGCGTTGGCGCTCGGGTAGGCGTCGCCGTAAGTGGTGTCGACCTGATTGGCGAGCGGGAGGCGCGTGAGTTTCGCGACCTCGAGCGGATCGGTGGTGATGGGGACGGTCTGCACGCCGGGCTGCGCCGGGTTGCCATCGAGCAGACGGCCATTGGCGTCGCGGCGGAACTGCAGCTGGAGATTGGTGAGCGTGCCGCGCGCGAGGACGGCGGTGTGCTCGTAGCGGACGCCGCCGGCCAGGCGAAGGCGGTTCTGGAAAAAGCGGCCGTCGGCCATGGCGTAGCCGGCGGTGATGGCCTCGGAGGATTCCTCGAGGCTGGTGGCCCACGCGATGTAGTCGGCGGCGGGGTTGGTGGTGTAGTAGCCGGGGGTGGCCTGATAGAGATCGAGCGCGCGACGGGTGCTCAGCCACTGCTGGGTGCGGAACATCCGCTGCGGGCCTTCGAGATTGAAATACGGATCGGTGAGCGTGCCGGCGGGTAGGGCGCCGAAGGCGGGGCCGGTGTAGGTGCGCGTGGTCTGGGGCTGGGCACGGTCTTTGGCGGCCTGCTTGAAGTGGGCGCCGGTCTTGAAGTGCCAGGAGAAGCCGGCGGGCTGGAACTTGCGCGTGGCGTCGAAGCGCGCGTTGGTGAAGTTGTTTTTGATATCGCGGATCGTGTAGGCGGGCGTGGTGTAGGCGCCGAGGTTCTCGAGGCGCGTGGGGTCGAGCACGGCTCCGGCGGCGTTGGTGACGGTGATGCGGTCGGGGATGCCGGCATCGGTGATGTCGTCGAAGCGGACCGTGACGCCCGTGAGGCCGAGGCGGGCCTGGCCGAGCTGGCCGTAGGAATCGAGGCGGTAGGTGAGTTTCGTTTTGCTCTTCGCGACGGTGCTCTCGAGGTCCCAGAGCGGGCCGAAGTGGCGGTAGGTGATCTGGCCCTGGTGGGTCTGCGTGGTCTGGTAGGCGTTCTGCGTGACCAACTGCGTGACGGTGCCCTGACCCGGGCGGCCCTGCGTGAACGTAGGCCCGAAGTCGCCGGTGGTGGCGTTGCGGCCGGTGGCGGAGGGGGCGAGCAGCGTGCCGGTGCCGTAGGTCATCTGGTTGTTACCGAAGCCGACCCAGTAGCGGTTGAAATTGTAGGCGACGGAGAGCGTGTCGCGCGGGCTGAGGCGGAAGTCGGCCTTGAGGCCGAGGGCGCTGCGGCGGGAGAACGAGTGGCCGGCTTGGGCGTTGATCGTGGTGAGGTAGGGCGCGTCGGCGGAGGAGTTGGCGATGCTGTAGGTGCGTTGGAGCAGCCGGGCGGAGCTGAAGAAGTCGTTGCGCGAAGCGTTGACCGCCAGGCCGAAGGACTTGGTGACGGGATTGGTGTAGGTGACCTCGAAGTCGGGAAACCATTTGTAGGATTTGCCGTCGCCGCCCTCGCGACCGCCGGGAGTTTTGCCGAGGTTGAGGAAGTCGGAATTCAGGAGCAGGAAGGTGCGGTAGCGGAGCTCGGGGCGCGCGCGGTCGAACGCGGAGCGCGGGATCATGTTGATGCGCCCGCCGATGCTGTCGGCGCCGGAGTCGGGCGTGGGGCCCTTGGTGATCTCGATGCGGTCGACGTTGGACATGGTGACGCCGCGGAGCGCGGTGACGCGGGTGGAGCCACCGGTCTGGGGGACGCTGAGGCCGGCGCCGTCCATCTCGATGTTGGTGTATTCGGCGGGCATACCGCGGAGGCCGACCGTGAGCGGGGCGGTGCCGTCGCCCTCGACCTCGACGCCGGGGAGGAACTGGAGGAAGTCGCCGAGGTTATCGCGGGCGAGGTTGCCGAACGCATCGGTGGCGACGACGTCCTTGATGTTGCGCGCGATCCGCTTCTCGTTGATCGCCATGTCGGCGGCGCTCAGCTCGCGCGC